>Ga0193954_1000122_pt1 | contig 44156 bp, 48 predicted proteins | sample BB_5_MG_FD_140340 | JGI IMG/M metagenome (GOLD analysis project Ga0193954, IMG submission 140340) | Microbial mat bacterial communities from the Broadkill River, Lewes, Delaware, United States - BB_5_MG | ecosystem: Environmental > Aquatic > Freshwater > River > Microbial mats | place: USA...
TCTACGAAATGGAACTTTCTCCCCTTTAAACCAGGTCTTGTAGGTGGTCATTGTATTGGAATTGACCCTTACTACTTAGCACACAAAGCACAAAGTGTAGGATATATCCCCGATATTATTTTATCAGGACGAAGATTAAATGACAATATGGGTATCTACGTTGCTTCTCAGATTATTAAACTCATGATCAAAAAAGGGCATAGAGTTGAAAACTCAAAAGTTTTAATGCTTGGTGTCACCTTTAAGGAAAACTGTCCAGATATACGCAATAGCCGAGTTATTGATGTTATTAGAGAACTTGAGGACTATGGCTGTCAAATTGATCTCTATGATCCATGGGTTGATAAAAATGAGGTTAAGGATGAATATAATCTTGAAATGTGTGCTACCCTAGAGCCTTCAAAGTATGAGGCTATCGTCTTAGCAGTAGCACATAATGAATTTAAAGAACTAGACTTTAGTAAGCTTGAAAATAGTGTGATCTACGATATTAAATCAGTACTCACGACTTCTGATGGGAGCCTCTAGGCTCTCCTCTATCTCTACTTTATAAAACATCCCCAAAATGAATACGTAATTTCCGAAATACAATTGCTCCAAGAACAAAAAATATTGATGTAAAGAGTAAGAAATATACAGTAAGACCTTTTTCCCAAAACCAAATATGATTAATAAATGTATCTCTGAAACCCTCAATAATATAGAACATTGGATTAAGTTCAATAATATAACGATAATGTTGAGGGACTAAATCAAGCGACCAAAAAATAGGTGTTGCCCAAAAACCTATCTGAATTACAATATTAATAAAATTTCCTATGTCTTTTACAAACACGCGTATTGATGAAGTAAGCCAAGTAAGCCCTAAAAGCAAAAATACTGAACAAAAAAGATAATAAAAAACCTGCAACCAATAAAGAGAAGGGTGAAATCCATAAAGTATGAAAGCCAAAACTAATAAAGTCACTAAAACAAGATGAATCATCAATGCCGATCCAATTTGGACAAGTGGTAAAATACTTGTTCTAAATGCTACCTTTTTGACTAAAAAAGAGTTTGATATAATTGCATTTGTACCACTGTTTAATCCATTTGCAAAAAAGAACCAAGGAATCATCCCTGAAATGAGCCATAAGAAAAATGGTGTTCCTTCATCAGTATTGGGAGAACCTCTAAGCCCTACATCAAAAACAAACCAAATCACTAAGATAAATACAATTGGCTGTGCAAATGCCCAAAAAAGTCCAAAATAAGATCCAAAATATTGTTTTTTAAAATCATTTTTAGTAAGTGTAATAATCAACTTATAGTTAGAAAAAAGATGGAATAAAAATTGCCTAAACTCATTAAAGTAGTACATATCTAACCTTTCTAAGTATAAAGAGTCTTAACAAACTCTAAATCTTTTTGAGAAAAATTCTCTAAACTAAACTGTCGGTATCGACCAATTGAAGAGGGTGTTTTTATCAATGCCTTAATAGCCTCAATATCATATTCATGCTCATATTCAATAAAAGCCAATAGTTCACTTAATACTCCATTAGGCTCCCTACATAGCTGATCATAATCCAACATTAAAATACGTTTTGGATAATCTTTTTGGAGCTTTAAGATACGACGGTGTACTATGCACCAATATTTAAATGAATTATGTGGAGTTATGTCAATACTTTGCTGATTAAAGAACACTCCTCCCCATAACTTTAGCTGATTTTGGTTATCAGAATATGCCATATCAAGCCCATGGCGATAAACATAAATAAATTTTAAATCATCTATCCTTGTAAAAAGTCTCTCAATCACGATATGACTATTAGGTTCTTTCCAACCCCATAAATCATGGGGTTTACCTACGCTTATCCGCCTAATTCGCTCCTCTAACCACTCTTTAGCATGGAGTGTGCGCTTATTAGCTGCTAAAGTATGAAGGTACTCAAACTGAGCCAAACTCAATGGCTTCTCACTATTCATTATTTGTATAAATATTTCAAGATTTTGATCAAACTCTCTATCAGTTGTTGTTAGTATTTGCGTATATTTAAAAAGAAGGGTAAAAAGTAACGTATCTTCAGAATCATTTAGATCACTTCCCATAAAATAGCCAAGATCTTGAAAGATTTGTGATATCAAACGGGTACCACTTCCTCCTACACCACCTATTGCAACCATATTGATAGATCCTTATTGATAAGTTGTTCTAGCTTTTTAATATCATCACGATAATACTCTCTCAGTTCTTCTTTAAAAGTATTTTTCATATCAGGATACCCTTTAGCAAGTAACTGCCAAAAGTAACGCTTATTGAGCTTTGAAAACTGTAGTTTATCTTGAAAAGTTAAATATGAACTATGTATTTTTTTAGGTTTTATTGTAATATTTTTCTTAACACCAAGAAAATGACATACTTCACCAATATAGTGATCTTGATTTTTTACAAAGTCTTCAAATAAGATAAAATAAAACTGTTTTTCATTAAAATATTTAAAATACTCTTCTATTTGAGTTGAATAGAAACCTCTCTTAAAATAAGAATATTTACGATAAGCCTCTGTACTCTCCTCTATACGGTCCTTTTCAAGTTGAAAACTCTCTTCAAATGAATACTCCTCTTCACCTTTACGATAACGCATCACATAATGAGAATACGCACGCTCCATGGGATTACGTAAAATAACAATAAACTTCAACCCTTGCATGGGAGAATTTGATATTTTTTCTGCGACATCATTAATCAAAATATACGAAGGGGTAATCTCTCCTATACTTTTCTTGTCACTTGCATCTTGAAAGTAATGAGCATACCATTCCCAACCCTTGTTATACTCTTGAGTATCAAAAAAATGTAATTCTTTTTTAGAGGGAAGATAGATATCATCTATCTCCTTTAAAAGCTCATAAAGTAATGTAGTTCCAGCTTTTTGTACTCCTATACAAAAAAAATTTGGAAACTTCAAGATATAAGCTCTCTAATATCAAGCTCAATCCCCATATCAACAATTCCATGTGCATAATTTGTCTCATTTTTAATAGACTTGATCATATAAGCATCAAGCACTCTATGTAAAATATTTTTCTCACCATAAAGTGTGCTATTAACTGCACAATTAAAAAAGTAAAAGCCTTCATTTAATATATTTTTAAACTTCCAAGATACAAGATACTCTTGGTTAGCTTTTGTTGATAGAATTTCTCTTTTTGCAATTGGAAATCCCTTACCTGAAATTCCCACTCCTTCTTTACTTTTGAGAAACATCGCAACTTTTATATTTTCATAATTATCATAAAATTTAATACGATAGCTGTAGATAAATTCATCCCCAAAACTTAGAATATTAACCTTGTCTCCTGCTAAGTTTGTTACTTTGATATCATCTATTTTTGCACCATTTTCATCATAGACAACCTTAGACTTAGAGAACATACTCGGATTATAACTACTAAGAGTTGCTATATATTTAGTTTTAGAACTAATACTAGAACTTAAAGAATTTTCAAGTTGATGAAACTCTTTTTGTATACGTTCAATTGATATATCTTTGCCACCCATAAATTTATCATATAAATTTATCACTTCCTTAGGGTTCCCATCAATAACTTTCTCTCCTTGATAGAGCATTATGGCACGTGAGCATAACTGCTTGATCACACTCCCTGAGTGAGAGACAAACAAGACTGTAATCTCATTACTTTGACACATATCTTTAATCTTTGCATAGCATTTTCGTTGAAATGCCACATCTCCTACACTTAATGCCTCATCAATAATCAGAATTTCTGGATCAATATGAATCGAAAAAGCAAAACCAAGCCGTGATTTCATTCCACTACTATAAGTTTTTAGCGGCTGATGGATAAATTCTCCAATATCGGCAAAAGATACAATTGGATCAATTTTTTGCTCCATCTGCTGGGGTGTGTACCCACTAATTGATCCATTTAAATAGAGATTTTCCATCCCACTAAGCTCAGGGTTAAACCCTGCCCCTAGCTCCAACATAGCAGTGATTTTACCCTCCACATGCAAAGAGCCACTTGATGGACTCAAGACTCCTGTAATCATCTTAAGCAAGGTAGACTTTCCACTTCCATTTTTACCTACAATACCAACAACTTCACCTTTTTTGATCTCAAAAGATATACTATTATTAGCCAGAAATTCTTTGTGAAAACATTTTTTCAATGGGTGAAGAGACTCTTTTAATCGATCCAATGGCTTTCGATAGAGTTTATATTTTTTGGTAAGATTTTTAATTTTAATAATGGAAGACATCTAAAACCTATGTAGAAAACTGAAAATATTTATAAACTATCTTATGATAACTTATAAATATTTTTAGCATATATCTCCCACAAGGGAGATATATAAAGCAATAAAAATTATTGACCTTTTTTAGCTGTATCACCAGAGTTGTCTGAAAGTCTTAAACCAACTTGACCAAAGTTACTTCTTTGGAATGCAACTGCATCACCATCTTGATTTGCTACACCATCAAGGTAAAGCTCAACTTTAAATCCATTAACAATTGTAGAATCTTTTGCCATAATATCAGCTGCAGAGATTACAAGTGAAGAACTTTTTTCTACAGTACCTAAATCTGTAATTGATACTTTTGTTCCATCAGGGTTTGTCACTGTCGCACTTACAGTACTTGATGCTTGAGAGTTGTTGTACATTGTTACAAATGTCTCTTTACCATTTGTTGGAGCAGATCTCATATTAAGAACCTCAGCTTTATAAACACTAAGTTCCCACTCCATATCTTTTACATCATCAGCATCTGTAATAGTAGCTGTTTTGTTGTCATCAATGATAAATTTAGCTTCTACCTGTACATCAAATGTTGTACTTAGGAGGTCATTATCACCTGCAAGTGTATATGTCCATGTCTCATTTAAATCAGTAGTTACAAAGTTATTATTCATCATGGTAGGAGTTGTATCTGAGAAAGTTCCTGGTGTACCCAAACCACTAGAGAAGTTACCATCAGAGAAGTTTCCACCTACTACACTCACTGTTAAGTTAACATCAGAATAGTCAAAGTCAATATTTTGAGCTACAACCATTGGAACATTCATAGTACACGCTACAGTTGTAGTTGTAACACGTGAAGCAGCTGTAAATCTTGACTTATCTTCAGAGTCAATTCCTACAATAGCCTTATCAGCACAATTAATCACAGGCTCTAACGCTGTATCACCTACTTGGAAAATATCAATAGAAGCTGCTGCACCGTCTAGTGTAATATCATTTTCATTATCTTTACCACTAATTGTTAAGCTAATATCTTTATCAGCACCTTGCGCTAATGTAAATGGAAGTTCCACTGAAGCTTTATATTCAAATCGTGCACTTTCACCTGAAGGAAGTGTTTTCTCATTGGCAATAAATTTAAGAGTAGAACCAACCATCTGTGCACCTGTTGCTACAATCTCGCCACTATTCACACCACTTGTTTGAACGATTGTCCAATCATTTGCAGCACCACCAAATGTAGCACCATCACCAAGTGTTACTTCAACAACATTTTTGTTATTGATTGTTGCTGTTGTGTTATATTCAAGATATGCTGGAGATGTACCATTTACGTCCGTAAGGTTAAAATCTCTAGCCTCGTCAGCTGTGTATGTTTTACTGTATGTTGCAAACATACTTGTGTGTGAATGAAGTCCTACAGTACCTGCAAATGCTACTGTTGTTAATGCTGCTGCTACGACAGCTGAAGTAATGATTTTTTTCATCATTTTTCCTTTTTTTGTTTGTATTGAGTTAATTTTCGCGCGAAATCCCACTCCTGAGATTTCTAGTGAAAATTTTATCACTTTTTGGCTTATAGTAAAATTAAATAAGTCTATGATCTTAGAGACAAAATCTTTATCTCCTCTTTAAGCTCTATCTTAAAGCCCTCTTTGACCTTCTCTTTGGCGAGCTTTATAAGGTAATGTGCATCTTCAAAAGTTCCATTGCCAAGATTGACCAAAAAATTAGCATGCACATCACTCCATGCCATATCGCCTACTCTCTTGCCTTTGAGTCCCACCGCTTCAATCAATCTCCCCGCATAATCCCCTTTGGGGTTTTTAAACACTGATCCCGCACTAGGATTAGAGGGTTGGTTGTGACGCATCGCTTTAAAGCTCTCTATCAAGGCATGATCAAAACCCTCTTGAATTTCAAATCGTGCCTCGGTAATCACGCCATTGATCTTGGCAAAGCGGTATCCATGCTCTATTGCATTAGGCAAAAGTGTCTCGTTTCCAAACTGCGTTTGGGAATGTTGAATAATCTCCACAGAGTTTAAAATATCAAATATCTCATAGCTTTTAAGCCCTGCATTCATAGCAATCAAACCCCCTAGTGTCCCAGGGAGATGAGAGAGAAACTCAAATCCTGCCAAGTTGTGCTTTTTGGCAAACGAAGCAATGCGTCCACTCTTGGTCGCTCCCCCGACAACCAAGTACCCTTCTTCCATATAAATATAATCAAAATCACGACCAAGCATCATCAGTGGTGGTGGGTTGGCTGAAACAAGTAGATTATTTGCCCCTCCTATAATGTAAGTCCCCTTTGGAACACTATCCCCTTTTTCCAAAACCCTTACATCAATAGTTGAGCCAACTTTGATACTGCTGTACTTAGCAAAATTTATGGGTTTGAGGTACATCTATTTACTTCTTTGCTCATTATACTCACGAGGCAGTAAAAAATCCTCTGTTTTTAGGGGTTCATGAAAGACCCCTCTTTCAAACCCAATTCCATAGAGTCGGTCAAGAGCTTTGAGTTGCACTGGACTAAGCTCCACCGATTCATCGGATGCGTACATATCAAGATATTTTTCTAGCATTGCATCGCCAATACGTACCAAGTTATCCTCTTGAAGCTTTTGACAAAGCTCACTCTTCTTGTTATTGGCTACTTTTACTCCATCGATCAAAATATTTTCAAGCTCCAAGGCTCTCGTTAGGGGCAGTGAACGACGAATCGCCATACCACCCAATGGCAAAGGTAGCTCCTCCCCTGCAAGCTCCACCCAAATATCCCATATCTCTTTTTCTACTTCTAATGAATCATCAAAATCAAGGATGGATTCATGGATGAGCACTCCCGCATCCACTTTACCATCAATAACAGCTTGCTCAATCTCCAAAAAGTTCATATAGCTTACTCTTGCCTCAGGATAGTAGAGTCTAAAAAGCAGTGCATTGGTGGTATACTCCCCACTCAAAGCCACTCTGAAATTACGTTTGAGTTGTTTATTTTTAGGTTTAATGAGCTTTGGTCCATACCCCTGTCCAAAACTCACCGCGGTGCGAAGCAGGGCATATTCATCTTTCATCAGTGGATAAGCTCCAAAGCTAATGGCCGATATATCATACCTACCTTTGAGGGCTTCGACATTGAGGGTTTCGATATCGAGTCCGACATTGCTAATCGTATACTCTTTGGTATCGACCCAACCAAACTTAATAGCGTAGTACATAAAGATATCATCGGCATCAGGGGAGTGAGCAAGAGAGATTTGTTTCAAAGTGATTCCTTCGTAGGTCGCAGTAGTGCAACTGCGACAAGAGTTTTTGCCAAAATTATAACCCAACTATGCTAAATAGTATATCAATTTGAAATATTTTAATACTTTTTAGACAAAGTTGCACTACAATAGCATTAATATAAAAACAGCAGATACTCAAAAAGGAAATAAAATGGATGATAATAAGAAAAAAGCTTTAGAAATGGCAATGAAACAGATCGATAAAACCTTTGGAAAAGGGACATTGATTCGCCTCGGGGATAAAGAGATTGAACCCATCGAAGCGATTTCTACAGGCTCATTAGGGCTTGATATGGCTTTAGGGATTGGGGGGATTCCTATTGGGCGTGTAGTAGAGGTCTATGGACCTGAAAGTTCAGGTAAAACGACATTGGCACTTCAAACCATCGCTTCAGCTCAAGCAGACGGTAAGGTCTGTGCTTTTATTGATGCAGAACACGCCCTTGATGTACTCTATGCCAAAAATCTTGGCGTAGATGTGGAAAATCTCCTCGTCTCACAACCTGATTTTGGTGAACAGGCTTTGGATATACTTGAAACCGTTGCACGCAGTGGTGCGGTGGATTTGATTGTCATTGACTCTGTGGCGGCACTCACACCCAAAGCAGAGATTGATGGAGAGATGGGAGACCAACAAGTAGGGATTCAAGCACGATTGATGTCCAAAGCCCTGCGTAAACTCACAGGGGTGTTGCATAAGCTCAATACTACCGTCATCTTCATCAACCAAATTCGTATGAAAATTGGAATGATGGGATACGGTTCACCTGAGACGACTACGGGGGGAAATGCACTCAAGTTTTATGCCTCTGTGCGTATCGATGTGAGAAGAATTGCTACGCTCAAAAGTGGGGACTCATCAATAGGAAACCGCGTTAAAGCTAAGGTAGTCAAAAACAAAGTCGCCCCTCCCTTTAGACAAGCGGAGTTTGATATTATGTTTGGTGAGGGAATCTCCAAAGAGGGAGAACTCATTGACTATGGTGTCAAGATGGATATAATTGACAAGAGTGGAGCATGGTTTAGCTATGGCGCCAATAAGCTCGGTCAAGGAAAAGAGAATGTCAAAATTTTCCTCAAAGAAAACCCAACCATCGAAGCTGAAATCGAAGCCAAAGTCAAAGAGTCTCTAGGAATTGGCAATATGCTCACCATGGATGAAAAAGATATGAATGCCACCGATTAATCTCTTGGCATTTAGCTTTTAGCTTCTTTATGGTATATTTATACTATTTATTTTTATGCAAAAGGGATTTGAATGGTATTTATAGAAGATATTGTTGCAAGTGAAGTAATGGACAGTAGAGGAAACCCTACCGTAAAGGCAACGGTAAGTTTAAGCGATGGCACAGTAGCCAATGCTATCGTACCAAGTGGTGCAAGTACAGGTAAACGAGAAGCTTTAGAGCTACGTGATGGGGATGAGCGATACATGGGCAAAGGGGTACTCAAAGCTGTCAATAATGTCAATGAGCAAATTGCCAATGAGCTTATGGGACTCTCTCCATTTAACCAAGCTGAGGTTGATCTTATTATGAAAGAGCTTGATGGCACAAACAACTACGCCAACCTTGGTGCAAATGCCGTCCTTGGTGTCTCTATGGCAGTAGCACGAGCAGCAGCAATGAGTTTGGGTATGCCACTCTATCGATACCTTGGTGGAGCCAACGCTGTAACTCTGCCTGTACCGATGTTTAATATTATCAATGGTGGAGAACACGCCAACAACTCAGTAGATTTCCAAGAGTATATGATTATGCCTACAGGCTTTGCACGTTTTGATGATGGTCTTAGAGCCTGTGCAGAGGTTTATCATAATCTTAAAAAAATCATCAACGATATGGGTGAATCAACAGCCGTAGGAGATGAGGGTGGATTTGCACCCAACCTAAAATCCAACGAAGAGCCTATTCAAGTGATCATGCAAGCCATTGAAAAAGCAGGATACAAAGCAGGTGAGCAGATCGTTATTACCCTTGATGTTGCAGCAAGTGAGCTTATTAATGATGAGGGACTCTATGTTCTTAAATCGGAAGATCGTAGCATCACATCGGCTCAAATGGTAGAGTACTACAAAGAGTTGTGTGAAAAATACCCAATTGTATCAATCGAAGATGGACTAAGCGAAGATGATTGGGAAGGGTGGAAACTCCTTACCGATACCATTGGAGAGAGTGTTCAGCTTGTAGGAGATGATCTTTTTGTGACCAATACGGCTATCTTGGCCCAGGGAATTGAAAAAGGTGTTGGAAACTCAATTTTGATCAAACCAAACCAAATTGGCTCAGTCAGTGAAACCATGCAGACCATTCGATTGGCTCAACGAAACAACTACACTTGTGTAATGAGTCATAGAAGTGGTGAGAGTGAAGATGCCTTTATCGCAGACTTTGCCGTCGCCCTCAACACAGGTCAAATCAAAACAGGATCAACAGCACGAGGTGAGCGAACAGCCAAGTACAACCGACTTCTTGAGATTGAAGCTGAGCTTGGTCAAAATGAGTATTTAGGTTCTGAGCTATTTTAATAAAAACTAGGGTATATGTTGCTTAAAGCTACAATTAAAAAATTAGAGTATACTGCAGGGATATCGATAAAATACATTATCGTATCCTTTGTTGTTACTCTACTACTAGGTATTTATATAGCCAATATATTTTTTGGTACAAACTCTATCTATACCTTAGTAGAGCTAAGAGAAAAAAAATATTCATTACAAAATAAGGTATACAAACTAAAGCAGACCAATAAAACGCTGCAAAAGAGCTATTTTGAACTCAAACAACTTGAAGCAAAGGAAAATTTATGACTCACCTAAAAACAATGATCTTCGTAAGCCTGCTAAGTATCCTTTCATTTACATCAACTTATGCAGATACCAATACAACGGACAATAAAGATGCCATGAATAAAATTGATAGTATTGAAGATGATATCCTCTCATCTCTTGAAGCCGATGCCAAAGGCGAGGGTAATACTAGTAAAAAAAAGGATAAAGGGAAATAGTCATACCCTCTCTCAACTAACGTATAGGTAACAGTTGTTTGATATAATACACTTACCCTAAAATTAAGGAGACAATATTTTGTATAAAAGAATAATGCTCTATACTATCCTCTCTTATCACTTGCTCTATGCCCAAAGTACACCCGTGCTTGATAAGGATATTAAGGATTTAATCGTAAAAATCAAAGAGGCGAAACCTTCACAAAAAAGAGTGCTTATCAATCAACTCAAACTCAAAATTCGTAAAGTAAATTTAGCCAAAAAAGAGCAGATTGTTAGCTCCCTTAAACGCTCTTTGCAAACTAACCTACCCGTAGCAAATCAAAAACCCAATATCACACCCAAAAATGTGGAGCCACCCAGAGTTCATCCTCAAAAAAAAATGGAGCCACTCAAAATAAATCCCCAAAAAATGCTTGAGCATCCCCACACAGAACTCCAAAAACAACCCGTACCCCCACCTAAAATACTAAGAGGTAATTTTTGATGATTCAACGTACACTTTTTTTGATTTTATTGTTCAACGTTCTCCTCCATGCCTATCAAGATAATGATGTTGATGGGGTAGATGACAGAATTGATCGGTGTCTTAATACCTCCTTTGATGATATTGTTGATGAGAGTGGTTGTCCCCATAATATGAATAAACAGACAAAATTGATCCTCGAAATCGGTACGGAGTTAGCCTATGACCAAGAGGATACCAAGACCAACGCATTTAACTTTTATCTCTCCTACCAATATGCCAACTGGTTTGCCACACTAAGCAACAGCTCTTACAATATATCTGACAGTAGTTACGACGATCTCTCACTTGGAGGCGATTATTATGCTATGTTAGGATATATCCATAGAGTGAATATTCTCTCCATTCAATACGCACTTGGGGTTAAAATCCCCAACCAAAACAGTGATATTAGCTCAGGAGAGTTTGACTACTTTGGCTTTGTGACACTCAACTACCCTATAAGTACCAAGCAAAGCCTCTATGCTAGCTATGGATACACCATCAAAAATGACAGTAATACCCAAACCTACAACAACTATCATAGCCTTGCATTGGGTGGGCAGTATCAAATCAACGATAAGTGGCAAGTGGGTCTAGGGTATAAATATAACGGTGCAAGCTATGAAGAGGGCGATGACTACCGTACCCTCTCACTCAATGGCTGTTACAAACTCTCTAAAAACTTTTACGTCAAAGCCAACTATGAAAAAGGTCTCAATGACCAAGCCTATAAAAATGCCTTTTCCCTCTCCATAGGAGTCACTTTTGAGTAGCATTCTACTTCTTGAAGATGATCCCACCCTTGCTAAGAGTCTACTTCGCTATCTCTCCTCACACAACTACCAAATTGATTGGGTCAAAAATGGAGAAGAGGCACTTGATTTTTGTTATGAAAAAAGCTACACACTCTACCTCTTTGATATCAATGTCCCACTTATTAATGGTTCAGATTTGTTGCTCTCATTGCGTGATGCGGGGGATCAAACTCCTACAATCTTAATCTCTGCACTTATTGATATTGATTCTATTACCAAGGGATTTCGTGCAGGGGCGGATGACTACATCAAAAAGCCCTTTGACCCTGAAGAACTGCTTGTACGCATTCAAGCCAAAACTACCTATCAGCAAAAAAATATTATCTTTCGAGAGTTTGAAATTGATCAAAATAGAATATTGCATCAGGGCATAGAACTCGAACTAGGTATGGTGCAAAACCGTATCTTAATTGCTCTCATCAAGCACTACCCCAACCCTGTAAGCAAAGATGATCTCCTTGATCTCCTTGAAAAACCCTCATCTTTAGCCCTGCGTGTCAATATTTCTAAGATCAAAAGTCGTCTAAATATTGAGATCAAAAACATACGAGGAGTGGGTTATAAGATTATCTAACCCGCAAACAGAGTCTTTTATCAAGAGCTTTTTGCTCTTTTTGGTCGTGATGGAGTCTTTTTTGGCATTGATTTTTTACAACTACTACATCAATGAAAAAGAACACCTGCAAAATGAACTCTTTTTAAAGATGAAAAATTACAGTTTTTTACTTGAAGGAAAGGAGTTTAATATTGATATTAGTGAAAAAAAAGATCAAAAACTTTATGAACTTCTAAGTGATAATGATACACTCTATATCTTCACCCCTTTGCTTGATGACACAACAACCTTGATGAAAATCACCTACCCAAAAAATAAATTTGAAAACAAACTTGAAGCAATCAAATATAACCTTTTGCTTAAATTTGCTCTCCTTAGCTTGATCAATACCATTATTGCCCTACTCTTTTCACTCTATGCTCTTAGCCCTCTAAAACGCTCTTTTGCTTTGATGCAAGAGTTTATGAAAGACATTATTCATGATCTCAATACCCCTATTAGCTCCATGCTACTCAACCTCAAAATGATCCCTCAAAAATCCCCTGAAATTGAGACCATTGAGCAGAGTATTGAGATTCTTGCCTCTTTGCATAAAAACCTTGATAACTACATCAATACAACCACCTTACATAAACAAAACTTTTCATTGACTAACACTATAATCGCCCAACGAACATTTTTTCAATCTATTTATGACTATATAGAATGGAGTGAAGCACTTGATCAAGTAACTATTTATTCAGCCCAAGACTCCATTGAGCGTATCTTATATAACCTACTCAACAATGCGTGTAAATACAATACCACGCAAGGTTCAATAGATATTAATCTCAAAGGCAATACCCTTAGCATTTCAAATGATAGCTACGGCATCAACAATCCTACAAAAGTCTTTGAACGCTTTTACAAAGAGAGTGATAGAGGCTTAGGCATTGGTCTGCATATCGTCTCAAAACTCTCCAAAGAACTCAATATTACAACCACTTTGAGTACCCAAGGTAAGCGCGTCATTGTCACAATTGATTTAAAAAATATCATCAAAAATAAAACCTAATTTTAATTTTTAGGTAACACTTAAGTAACACTCTACTGCTATACTCCCCTTAACAAAATATCAAGGAGTATCAAATGAAACGCATTTTAACTTTAGGAACTTTGTCCATTATTACATCACTTGCCTTAGTGAGTTGTGGTGGGAGCAGCGTGAGTAATCTTGTCGAAGAGGCAGTTGCCAACAGTACAGAGACGCTCAAAGGTTATTTTATCGATGCAGCAGTTGAGGGGCTAGAGTATAAAGCAACCCCTTCGGGTAAGAGTGGTACAACCGACGCCAATGGAACGTTTGAGTATCAACAAGGCGATAAAGTCAAGTTTCATTTGGCACACCTTGATCTAGGTGAAGGTACTCCTGATGAAGATGGGCTTATGACCCCTGAGCAACTGCTTGAAAATGAAGCGTTGACCCAAACCAAGAAAGAAGATAAAAAAGTACTGATGTTGCGTCTGCTTCAATCACTTGATAGTGATAACAATCTCAGCAATGGAATTAGTATCGATGAAGAGGTACTTCAATCCCTAAAAAATGGTGACCTCAATACTACAGAATTTATCAATCTTGATGAAGAAGAGCTTTTAAATATACATCAAAAAATGCAAAATAAGATTGACAAAGATGGTGATGGGATCATGGATGTGGATATAGAGAGTGCAACCACACACTTTGAGCAAAGCAAAGAGAGCTGGCAAAAAGGGGAACGCCCAAATAACTCAGGGGAAAAATCAAATGACCTCAACAAAACCATTGTAGAGGAGCTTGTAATAAGTGATGATTGTGACTATCCACTTTCAGGAGTCGTAGAGTACAGTGATGCTAATGGTACGGTGGTCAAAAGTGTTGATTATGGTAACGGAGTGTGTGATAGTCTCATCAACGTAACAGAAGATGGAAACACAACACAGGTGGATTTAACTCAAAAATCAGAGATGGATGGCGAAGAGAGACCTTCAAAAAAGTAAATATTTTTCATAACACTCCCAAATCTAGATAATTTTTCTATCTAGCTTTGTAAACTGGAAATTTTGATATACTTAAAGAGTATAATGAGCCTTGCAAAGGAGAAGATCATGCAACAACCAACATTACTATTAGCACTAATCTGTGCGTATACACTCAGTGGGTGTGGAGGCTCATCGTCAACATCATCCAGTGGTTTATCAACCAACAATACTCAAGATACAACAATATCTGAGAATAACACATCAACCAACAACTCAAACGATAGCACTCAAACCACAACCCAAAGCTTTAAACTCGAAGCGTGGGCAGATAACTGGTTTGTAGCCTATTTAGGTGATACACTCATTATTGAAGACTCAGTACCTATTACCACCGAGCGTTCTTTTAATTCTGAGAGTGCTACCTTTAATGGCTCCTATCCCTTGCAACTCAATTTTATTATCAAAGATTATAAACAAAACGATACAGGTTTGGAGTATATTGGTCAAGCCAATCAACAGATGGGAGATGGTGGGTTTATCATGCAAATCACCGATCTTAGTTCAGGTAATGTGGTAGGAGTATCAAATAGCAATATGAAGTGTATGGTGATTCATAAAGCTCCACTTGATAAGAGCTGTGCCAATGAATCCAACCCCATTGCGGGTACGACTCCTTGTACCTACAGTTCAATCTCAGAACCTAGCAACTGGAAAAGCAGTGACTACAACACAAGCTCTTGGTCAGATGCTACCCTCTACAGCGAAGCAGAGGTTAGCCCAAAAGATGGCTACTATGATGTCACTTGGGATAGCTTGGCCAAGCTCATTTGGGGAAGTGACTTAGAACAAGATAATACTTTGCTTTGTAAGCTTACCATTAACGACCCCACAAGTGATAGCACTTCAACAACAGATGCTACAAACAATGAAGATAATAACACACCCCTAGTTGAGACCTCAAGGTGTCAAACGATAAAAGAATCGGTATCCAATGCAGGCTTTAGTGAGGTCAGTGTTAGCTGTGATGAGAGCTATGCCTACATCGCTTCCTCTACCTACCCAAGCCACGATAAGATGAATGGCATCACAGGTACCAACGAACAGATCCCCGTCCCTGCCCTCAACTACTCAAGCCCCATCAAACTCACTCCCGTAGGGACAAGCAACACCACTACCATTGATGCTTCACTCGCCGTTGCCATTAACGGTGTCCCCATCTACGACTACTCATCTCAGGGGGACTTGGATGTTACAACTTATGATCCCAATATCGATACACTCTTGCTAGGGCAACTTGATAACTGTGGCGGACATGCAGGAAGGGGCGATGATTATCACTACCATGCAAGACCAAGCTGTATGATTGATAGTATGCTCAACAAATCGAACAGTGCCATTATTGGCTGGGCGTACGATGGCTACCCACTCTATGATCTTAATAACCCCGATGGAAGTGTTGCTGATAACTTGGATACCTGTAACGGTAAGCTTGATAGCACCTTTGGCTACCGCTACCATACAACCCTTGAAGCACCCTATGTAATGAAGTGCTTGCGAGGAGAGATTGATCAATCCAAACTCCCACGCGTACCACCTATTCAAGGACGCACCACAGGCACACCCCCACAAGGTGGAGTTGAGAACCTAACATTTAGTGAAAGCAATGGTGTCGTACGCATGGAGTATAGCTACAATGGGGAGTCCTATTACATCCAATATAGCCCATCAAGCACACCCAACTGCTATCTCTTTGAGACCAAAACAGTGACCGACGGAGGTCAAATAACATCAGGGGAGTTTTGTAGATGAGACGACTGAGATTTATTATTATCAATCTTATCTTACTACTGAGTAGTGGTATGGCACATGAGGTACAAGAGAACACCGCCAAAGTGACTTTGCGACACAACACCCTCTCTTTGGCTCTCTCTATCCATCCAAGCCAATGGAGTAAAAAGTTTACTGTAGAGAAGTTTGATGATGCCATTCTCAAAGAGACCAAGCTACTTATCAATCAAAAGAGCATTGCACTCAAACTACGTAAGATTGAAAAAAAGTCCAAACACTACTCGGTGCTTTTTGTATCGAGTAGTGCCATTGATAGCAAAATAAAAGAGGTGAGTTTAGCACTCCCTAAAGAGCTAGGCAATATAGTTGTCACCGTTGTGCAAGCCAACACAAAATTTATGCATCAAGGTAAAGCAATTGAGTTTGTTTTGGATTAAATATCCCCAAGCTCTGCCACAAAGGTCTGCATTACTTGCCCACCAAAGTGGTATTTACCCTCTTCATATTTAATATAAAGCTCATCCCCACTTTTTGGCAAGGCTCGAATAGAGTCACTTACCAAGCCCTCTTTTTTAGCTCTTACAAATGCCGACACCATCCCTGTACCACAGGCCAAGGTCTCATCTTCAACTCCACGCTCATAGGTACGTACATAGATATCGTTGCCATCAATGCGGGCAATATTGATATTGGCATTGTATTTCTCCCTTAGCTCTCTAGCTTGTGCAAGATCAAATGTATCAATATTCTCTTTAAAGCTAATAAGATGAGGCACACCCGTATCGATGAGCCACCAATGCTCTCCATATGCCTCAATACTCTCATCAATAATCTTGGGATCCGTCATTTGAGATACCACATACATCCCATTAATCGTTGCCTTGATCACCCCTGCTCCCGTTAAAAAAGTAGAGAGGTTATCTTTTGATATTCCTTTTTCATGAGCATAGTGAGCCGCCGCGCGTGAAGCATTCCCACACATCGACGCATAACTTCCATCAGAATTATAAAAGTCCCATTCAAAATCATACTCTGAGTGAGGCATCAGCACCACCAATCCATCAGCCCCCACACCATTTTGACGGTGGCAAAGCTTCTTGGCTTCCTCACTTCGATCAACCTTTTCATTGGCATGATAGAGGATAAAATCATTGCCATTGGCAGAATATTTGCTTACTTTCATAGGTTTATACTCCTTGCTTTTGACTCATTACCGACAGTATTCCAACCACAGACCCAAGTATCATCGCAATTGATTGCGAAGGTTCTAACATAGAGAGAGGTTCAATGCTCTCACTATTGAGCTGTTTTTGCATCTCAGGGATAATCTCCTCATCACGAAACGAAGGATCTTTGGAGAGAAGATTGATCTTCTCTACCAATTCACGTAAGCTCACTTGCATAATCCTATACTCACTCCCTTGGAGCAGTTTGGAAGCTAAGAAGTGTGAACACTCTTGCATCATATTTTGAACTTCCCACTCTTGGGCACTGTGCATAGTTTCAGCGATACTCTGTAAATAGAGTGCCACAAACGTACCCGTCTTTACAAAATAGTCTTTTGAAAAGTCTGCCAAGGCATCCGTATTTTTGGCACTTATCTGAGAGAGTCGCTCTAGTGTCAGCTCAATAATAGTCGCATCATCACGCAGATCAATCATCTGTATTAAAGTAAACAATATCTCTTGGGTTACATTTAGGTTCTTTCCCTCATCTCGCGTAGAAAAAAAGACCTCAAGTGCCTCTACTTGCTCCATTACTTTTTCTTGCATATATTTTCCTTTTAATCAAATGATTGTAACACTTCCTCTTTAACACGCTCACACTCATATTGCAGATGTTTGATATCTTTGGAGTTATCAATTACAAAGTTGGCTTTGGATTTTTTCTCCTCGATATTCATCTGAGCTTCGATGCGTTGGGTTGCTTCATTTTCATCATACCCTTCTCGTTTCATGAGTCGCTCTAACTGCTGGGCTTTGGTTGCATAGACCACGATGGAGCGTGTGATAGGATAACGAGAGGTCTCAAAAAAGAGGGGGATATCAATGATATAGGGCTTTTGAAACTTGTCTTGTTTGATCGCTTGGGTCTCAATCTCGGCAAAGATAAGAGGGTGCAAAAACGCTTCAAGTTGCTTTTTTTGCTCACTATTGGCAAAAATAAGCCCTCCTAGTTTTTTACGATTAACCTTGCCATTGTCAAGATACTCTTGCCCAAACATCGCTCCAATGCTAGAGGCATGAGTATCAAGCATCGCATGAGCAATCTTATCAGCATCAATAAACTTAAAGCCATAGAGCATGAGCATCGCGGTAGCCGAACTCTTGCCCGTGGCAATCCCACCTGTAAGGGCTATCGCATACTCAAACGCCATTAGAGTTTAAGATCTCCCAAGAATCGCTTACGAATAGTTGTTGGCAAGGTAAATGCACCAATAGCAATATCACTGTTGTAGTACTCAAACCCCTCTGTCAGATCGGCACGTTGCAAGTTGATATCGGCTGTGGGGTGGTAGCTGTTACTAGCAATAAGCATATTTTGCATCGCCAAATTAGCATCTTCATAACGTGCAGGCATGACGATTTTAAATAACTCACCAAAGGCTCTAAGCTCTTTTTCAAAAGTATCTTGCTCACTAAACATATTGCTTGATACCGTTGAGACCACACCTTTTGGCGTAGTCACTTTATTGATAAGCCCTACAAAAAGACGGTCACTTAAAAGTGACGTATCGTTGATAATCGCCACATCAAAGCTGTTTTCATCAAGTTTACCTAAAGCATCGGTAGAGTTTTCCACACTTGTAATCTCTAAGTTTTTATAAAGTGCCAATTGCATTTTGATTGCTTCATCCTCTCCAACAATCAATACCTTTTTAGGCTGAGCATGTGTACAGATTGCTACATGAGTAAGCATTTCGTATTTGATAGTATCTAAATTTTTCATTATGGTTTATCTCCAGTTATAATTTTCTAATTTTTGTCGATTGTAGCAAAAAAGATAAAAAAAAAGTTTAAAAAATTAAAAATTTGGCACAACTTTAGCATTTCGACTCTATCTTTACAAAATGGAACAGATTAGCTGTTGTTAATAATCCTCAAGTAGGGGTGAGTTTCAATCTTATCACATGCTCTCTTAAAACCATTGTAGTTGCTTATGCCCTCTACACACCTATCTTGGTAGCGGTAGTAAGATTGGATGGTGATACGGCTTGATTTTAGGGCATTGGAGCGGTTGCGTTTGATGTGTTCAAAGGATATGGCAGCGTTGATAAGTCCTTTGAGAAGCAAAGTTTGAGGGTGGGAGGCTCTTTTGGCAAGTAGCCATGCCTCTTCGAGAGTCTCATGGGCTTCAAAGTAACATTCACTTTCTATCTCTAAAGCAAACACTTCTAAAGCAGAAGCTATTTGCTGATCTAATGGTTCTATTTTTCACCCTCATCATCAAACTCATCTTCACTGTTAAAGCTCTTAGCTTCGATAAGTTCAGCCAAGATCTCTTCAATCTCGTCCTCTTTGAGTTCATCATTGGTCAGTTCATCAATGATCTCTTTGCACTCATCACGCATCTCTCGAAGCTCCTTTAAGTCACTGCGTTGATCACTGCTCACATCTTTTGCTTTTTCGATCTCCTCAAAAAGCTCATCAATAGCACTCTCAAGATCGGGAATAATCTCATTTTCAAGTAGGGTTTTTAGTTTTTGGCTGTTTTTCATTATACTTTTCCTTTTGCTTTTTGAATTGAATCAATGTATTGGTACTCTATGGCAATCTCTTTTGCTTTGGGTAAGTTATTGGCAAGAGCGATAAATGAAGCTTCGAAATCTTCAAAGAGATAATTTGCCATTGATCCAGGGATAGGATTTACCTCGTTTAAAAAAACTTCATTGTCAATAACAAAAAAATCACAACGAATAATGGAACCCAAAAAGAGAGGATCATAGATTTTTTTGAAACTCTCTTGGATTTTACTTTTTAAATCATCGTCAATATTGGCTTCTAATACTTGTGAATCACGTGAAAAATCCATATATTTCTTATCAAAATCCAAAAACTCCTCTTTTTGAGGCTCTTCAATGATAGAAAGTTCCCACTTGTCACTCTTGGCACCTGCTTGATTGTACTCTTTGATGCCCTCAATAAATGGCTCTATGATAATATCATCATCAAGCTCAAAAGCCACATCCAAAGCATAATCATACTCCTCTTGGCTTTTGACAATTGAAACACCAATACTGCTTCCTAATCGTGAAGGTTTGACAATCACAGGAAAATCAAGGCTTAGGGTTCGATCATCATTTTTGTGTAGGTGTTGATACTCAATATAACCTACCCCTAGTTCACGGGCGAGGAGTTTGGTATAGAGTTTATTGTAGCTTAGTACCGAGGCTTCAATGCGTGGAGAGATGTAATCAATCTCATAAAACTCCATCAATGAAGCGATTTTTGCATCCTCGCCATCACGCCCATGTACCAAATTAAGCGCCACATCAAACTCAAAGGCTTTGCTCCCAAAAAGCGAAGCAGTGCTAAAACCTTCACGGCTCAAAGCAAGCTTTTTTGCCTTTTTGTATTCACCTGAAGCAAAGTATTTTGATTTCATATTTTCACTATCAATGGCATAAAAGTCACGATTGCTATCAATAAATATAAACTTTAGCGTACTTTGTTTGAATACCTTTTTCATTGTGATGGTACTTACGATACTGATCTCATGCTCGAAACTCGAACCACCAAATAAAATTGCAATTGTCATCTATCTACCTTAACGCTTGGATTCACTGCAAAAGTCCATTGCAAGAATCTAAATTTTTCTGCTATTGTAGCAAAGCAAACCTCATAAGTAGCCTAAAACTATTTATTATACTTTACACTATTGCCTTGGTACTCATCATTGATCATCTTTTTACTATTTTTACGATCTTGTTGTTTGACTTTTTTTTCCCACTCGGCTCTACTCATACGGTTCTCACTAGAGTAGCTAATAGCATTACCACGATACTCATCACCTACCACATTGCGTTTAGACTTTTTTGATTTTGTTACCTTCTTACTCTTAGTACTCTTTTTGTAGCTCTTTTGAGTCACTTTTTTATTAGCGTTCTCTTTTTTCTTCCAGTAATCAGGATTGGTCATGTTATAAGACTCTTTACTGTAAGTGATACTATTACCACGATACTCATCATTGATCACTTTTGCCTCTAATAGACCTACAAAAATAAAAACCATTGCCATGTATACTTTGAACATCTCACCATCCTTAGAAAATAATATTTTTTAAATTATAACATAGATTGTCTATCTTCGTCTATAACTCAGTGCCTCTAAAAAATCACTTTTATCAATACTCTCATGTTTGTGTATATCTGCAATGGTACGTGCTACCTTTTTGAGACTTGCAATACTGCGGTGCGTTAGCCCAAAACGTCCAATGGCTTTGTGTAAGGTGTCTTGTGCTTCAGAGCTTAAGTCACAAAAGTGTTCAATCTCATCTTCACTCAATTTTCCATTAAGCTTAGACTGCCCACGAGCAATTTGTCGCCTAAAGACCTCCAAAACCATAGTATGCATCTCTTGTGAAGTGATGTCTGCCTTATCTTCTGCACTGATCTCTTGCATGGTAATAAAGAGATCCACACGATCCAAAAAGGGATCAGAGAGCTTGTTTTTGTAGCGTTTGATCTCACTCTCAGAACAGCGACAAGCATTGACTTTGGAGAGTAAGTTCCCACAAGGGCAGGGATTCATCGCACCCACAAACATCAAATCTGCGTCATAAGATATTTTGGAATTTACACGGGAGATATTCACGACTCTATCTTGCAAAGGTTCACGCAGAGCCTCTAATATGGGTTTGGAAAAGTGAGGCAACTCATCAAAAAACAGTACCCCATGATTGGCTAATGCCACTTCTCCAATCTTGGCATTAATAGATCCACCACCAAAAATAGAGGCACTTGTAGCCGTATGGTGTGGGCTTCGCAAGGGGCGAATGGGTGCAAATGTGGGCATCGTACCATCTAAAAACTGATGTTTGGCAATGCTTAGAACCTCATCTTTGCTAATGGGTGGCAGTATATCTTGGATACGTTTGGAGATCATACTTTTTCCACATCCAGGGGAACCTTGCATGATAAAGTTGTGCATCCCACACGCTGCAATAAGTGAAGCCCGTTTGGCAATTCCCTGCCCTTTGATATCAAAAAAATTACTGCGATACTCTTGGGTATAAAAAAACTCTTTGTTATCTATAAGCATATGATTGGCTTGATACTCATAAGTAATGCTACGGTTGTCCAGTGCTTTGGTTGAGATCATCTCAATGGCTTGAGAAACGCTCTCCACACCGATAAACTCAATATCCGAGATATGTTTGAGGTACTCCAAGGCTTCAAGAGGCACAATGGCCTTCTCAATCAATCCTTGTTCTTTGAGTGAAAGGATAAGTGGGAATATAAGTGAGCTTGCTTTGACTTTGCCATCCAACCCTAGCTCTCCAAAAACAAAAAGCTTATCGTAATCAAGCTCCACACGATTGAGTGCAATCAGCAAGGCAATGGGCAGATCAAAGTGCGTCCCACTTTTTTTAATATCACTTGGAGAGAGGTTGACAGTAATTTTTAGAGGAGGGAAAGTAAAGCCATTGGTTAGCAGGGCTGATTTAACCCGCTCTTTGGACTCTTGAATATCGCTACTTACAAGCCCTACCACACTAAAACTAGGCAGACCTTTGGTAAAGGTCGCCTCCACATCCACTACCTTAGCAGAGAGTCCATCGAGCGAAGCACACTTAAATCGATTAATAATCATCTGTTTATCTATAACTTTTTCCATAAAGACACTATATAGTATAATTTATTATAAAAGTTTAAAATATGTCAAATTGTCATATTTAATTTAAAAACGAATAATTGTTTTCACTTGGAAATATGCACATCAAGCTGAGGAAAAGGAATCTCTATCTCGTGTTTGTAGAGTGTTTGATAGATGAGAATCAAAAAATCCGATTGCAGTGCAGGGGGTCGGTGTCTATTGCCCACCTCAACCCATACCAAAAGCTCATAATCCACACTGCTTGCTCCCATAGCCAACATTCTAATGACGGGGGCTTTATCCTCATCTTCATAGTAATGAAGCTCACTTTGGCGTAACTCACTCAAAATAGCATCTTGCACCTCCTCTACTTGTGTACCATAAGCGACACAAAAAGGGATATGAAGCCGTCGTGTCTTATCATCAAGGGTGAGATTAACGACATTGCTTTGGATAAATTGAGAGTTTGGGATCACCACATCGATATTATCAAAGGTTTTGATGACCGTTGAGCGTATACGCATATCCGTTACCGTCCCCATCAAGGTATCATTAAGCTCAATTAAATCACCAATACGGATGGAGCGTTCAAACATCATAATGATTCCTGCTACCATATTGGATACCACTGTTTGCAATCCAAAACCAATCCCAATGGCTAAGGCACTTGCAAACATCGAAAAAGAGCTAAAATCAAGCCCGATGGAGCTAAGAGCAATCATAAAAGTAATAAAGACAAGAAAGTAATAGCCTATATTGGCACTAAGGCGTGCTGTCATGGGTGTGGCACTTACCCAACTGCTTGACCATCTCAAAAAACGGCGACGGTAAAAAGAGGCAATCATAAAACCAATGACAATAATGGTGAAGATTTTTAAAATATTGGCACTTGTAATGGCTTTTTCATTAAAGACAAAAAGAGGTTTAAAGAGCAGACTCCATAGATAGCCTAAGCTCTCAGAAAAGTTGGCTTGTGAAGCAGAGACAACCATAGAAGAGAGTCCAAAATGGCTCTTGGCAAGCTCTTTGAGTACGGCATAGTAGAGTTCCTCATCTTCTACTTTTGTGGGGTTAATCAAATCAAAATAGCCCTTAGCACTTTTGAGTGATTTGTGAAATATCACCTGCTTATCCAAAGCAATCTCCATAAGGGAAAGATCAAAACTCATCTGCATTAGGGCGAGATACTCTTTTTGAACTTTGCTCTCTATCTTAGTCTGCTTTTTTGTCATCTTATCCGAAGCGTTCCCCTCTTCTACCAAAGTTTCACGCTCAATTTGTGTATCAAGGGCTACCTTTTTATCTTCTAAACTCTCAATAGTGGCTTTAATGGCATTAAAGGAGTTGAGCATCTTTTGATACGATTGCGTATTAAGTTTGGATAAAAGTCTAGGAAGCTCTTCTTTCATATAGGCAATATACTCCTCATAGAGTTTCCCTTTTGCTTTTTCTCTATTGATTACGAGCTGATAGAGAGTATATTGAAGTTGATAGGAGAGTTCCTTTTTTTTATCTTCACTCACAATTGCCTCTATCTCTTTTTTAGTATAGTCCAACTTTAGTGCGATATCGACAATCTTATTTTGTGATAGACGTAGCTCTTTTTGTGCCCCTATAAGCTCGGTAATGAGTTGACGAAACGTAGTCAGAGAGATACTTTGATTATTATCAAAAACTTTTTTTTCAAAAGATATTATAATCTTTTTACTATCAAGTTGTTCGATTTTTTCAAGCAAAACAGATTCAAGCTCTGTTAAATTACCATCACCATTTTGAGCTATCTTTTGTTTGACCTCTTCAATAAAAACTTTTTTGCTCTCAATGGCAAAAAATCGTCTATCAACCTCCGCTCCATAAGCTACAAATATCATCACAATAAAATAGAATAAAAACCTCATAAAGCACTCCTTAATCTGATCGAATTATATCTAAAAATAAAATTTTTATTTTTTACTTTTTTGATCTAAAAATCTAAAAAAGAGTGTATAATCCCAAAAATTTTAATGCGAGGAATGTAATGAAAACCTATCTTAGCGTTGAGAAGTTGCCTATTGTTATAAAGTTTTTTATTACACTGATACTCTTTATGAGTGTAAAAGACTTTAGCAAAGTCAACTCTTTTGCAACTTTGGCGGTAGCTTTGTTGGAGTTTATTATCATACTTGAACTGGTGCGTATGTTGATAGAGTTTATGTTTGATGAGGGCAATGGTATCAAACTGCGTTTTATGATCGATTCAACGATTATATTTTTTATCCGTGATATTATGCTTATAGTTAATGATAAGTTTGATTTTATCAAAATTGCTTCTATCTTGGGCATTATTGCGGTGCTTTTTATCTTTAGAGGGCTTACGATGAAATACAGTCCTGCTAATATTGAGCAATAGTTAGGATAAAGAAAAAGATAGTTTTTTATTTTACTATTATGCTATAATCTTTAAAAAAGTGGGGGAGTTTTATGATAGCAGATAAAAAGATTATTGGTTCTAAAGAAAACATATCCATTATTGATTTAGAGCTTTTTGAACTTGATGCCAAGGTCGATACAGGGGCAGACTCCAATGCCTTACATTGTGATGATATTGTGATTGATGGGGATTATGTTGAGTTTAAACTCCTTGATGAAGTCCATCCTGCCTATCATGGTAAAAGTATGCGATTTCCTATTCACAAAATCAAAAAGGTCAAAAGCTCCAATGGAGTGGTGCAAAACCGTGTGGCTATCAAGGTCAATGTTGAGTTTTTTGGCAAGAGATACGCATCAGTCATCTCTCTATCTAATCGTGCCAAGATGAAATACCCCATGCTTATTGGTCGTAAATTTATCAGTGGTCGATTTTTGGTCGATGTGTCTCAAGAGTATCTATCAACAAAGGAAAAACAATGAGAGTCTATATTTTATCACGAAACCCTCAACTCTATTCAACCAAACGATTGTTAGAGGCAGGAGAGCAAAGAGGTTGGAGCATAGAGGTGATTGATTATCTTAAGTGTTCGATTGAGATCATGAAAGGGGAGCTAAAGATCAACTATCAAGGCAAAGAGCTGCCTACTCCCGATGCCATTATCCCCCGTATTGGAGCGAGTCGTACCTTTTACGGTACGGCGATGGTGCGACACTTTGAGATGATGGATGTCTTTTCGGTATCGGGCAATTTAGCCATCAAGCGAAGCCGTGATAAACTGCGAAGCTTACAAGTCCTCTCCAAATTTGGTGTCGATATGCCCAAAACGGTCTTTGCTTCTAATAAATCAAGTGCCAAAGATGTTATTGCTTTGAGTGGTGGTGCTCCTTTAGTCCTTAAAATCTTAGAGGGTACGCAAGGGGTGGGTGTAGTACTTGTCGATAGTGAAAAAGCCGCCAAATCGGTACTTGAAGCCTTTTATGGGATGGATGTCAATCTACTCATCCAAGAGTTTATCGCCGAAGCAGGAGGTGCTGATATTCGTGCGTTAGTCGTTGGAGGTGAAGTCGTAGGAGCGATGAAGCGTCAAGGTGCAGAGGGAGACTTTCGCTCCAATCTCCACCAAGGGGGCAGTGCCACCGCCCATAAACTCACCCGCAAAGAGAAATCCACCGCCCTTGCCGCTGCAAAGGCAATGGGGCTAGGGGTGTGTGGAGTGGACATGATCCCATCAAGTAGGGGACCACTTGTCATGGAGGTCAACTCTAGTCCAGAATTAGAGGGGATTCAAAAATCCACAGGGGTCGATATCGCAGACAAGATCATGGACTACATCGCCAAAAATGTCACACCCCATACTGAAGGTGAACCCACCAAAAAGAGACGCATTAAACGGGACAATATCGGGGCATAAATTGGAACTCTTTTACGATATACTCAAACAACTTATTCGTGTACCAAGCGTGGTTGGGGCAGAGCATTCGTTTTTTATGTTTCTCAAACGCGAACTAGAGGAGCTTGGTGTTGAGGTAGAGTATTATGATGGACTGCTTGTAGCTAAGGGGAGTGACCCAACAAGTGGCTATATCTCGGCTCATGCCGATAGACACGGATTGGTCTGTACGGGACATAATGAGTTTCAATACGCTGCTTTTATTGCCAAAAACCAAGCCGATTTGCAAGGGATGTCCAACACGACGAAGCTGCTCAAAAACTTTACCCACCGCTTTGTCGATCAAAAGGTACAAGCCTATCAACCCTACTCAGGGAGCTACCTTGGGCTTGGAGTAATCAAAGATGCCTTTTTGTGTGAACGGCGAAATAATATTATCTTCAAAGTGGAGGGTTTTGATCATCTACTCCCCTCAACTCCCATCGCCTTTATGGATAAGCTCACCATTGATGAGGATTTAGTCTCGGCTCAACTTGATAATGTTTTATCGGTTGCTCTTATTGTCTATCTCTATCATTTGGGCTATCAAGGGAGTGCCTTTTTTAGTGCGTCCGAAGAGGCAGGGCGAAGTTGGCGATTTTTGCTTGAGTGGTTTAGGCGTTTTGATATGACTACCAATGAGCTTTTGGTACTCGATACTAGCCCCTATCACACCCTAGAGGATATTGCTACTTTGGATTTGGTCTTTCGTAATCGTGACCAAAACGGCTACTTTCGCTCACCACTTAAAGCCAAAATCAAAAAACTTGCTATCAATAAAGGGATAAAATACCACTATAAAGATGCCTATCTCAAAAACAAAATGGCACAAGAGGGGATCAAAAAAGGCTCTATTGGTGTGACAGAACTTGGACGAGTGATTCATGCTAGTAAAGGTGAAATTCAAGGCACTACCTTGCAGATACCAACCATTAGCTACCATACAGCCAATGAGACAACCTATAAAAAATCTATTGATGCAATGATTGAAGTATTAAGTGAACTCTATACTCTCAATGTACCTAAGTGTTAATGCAAATCAATGTTATAAAAGCCATTTGTATCGGGCTTAGAATCTTCATAAATGAGCATTAACAGTGATCGATCACTTGCGTACTGTTTGCCATTCCACGAGAGAGAGTGTTTGCCTCCATCTTGACCTAAAACTCCTGAAAATATCCATAATAAATGGTAGTTTTTGTTTTCATATCGGTAACGAATAACACGCTCATTGTAATAGCTTTGAAACCGTTGATCCTTAGCAATGGGAAGCTGAGTGAGTGCTTGAGGGTAGTGTTTGTTTTGCTTATAGTAGCGTTCTATCTGTAATTTTACGTTTAGAGCAATCTGCTCTCTTTGAAGGTCTTCTTCTTTATCATGGCTCACATAACCCACTAGCATCGCCAAAACCATGGCTAAAACGATCACAGAAAGCAAGGAGAAAAAAATATATTTGATCACTTTCATATCAAAACCGATACCCTATTCCAAAATAAACTTCTCCAATATCACTCTCAAACGCCATAGCACTAGAGCTAACTTGCTGTTCAAAGAGCGTCATTGCAACCTCATCAAGTTCCCAAGATTTACTACGATAGCCAAGTGTAGAGTAGACGTTTTGGGGCAGTAAGGTAAAAGAAGCATCATTGATCCATCGAAACGCCATATCAAACTCTTTGAAACTCCCTTCACTTGAAAATGAGCTAGGGATGAGGGTGTTTTGAATCTCACCACGTTGATACGCATAGATTCCATGTGCCAAAAAGCTAATATTGCGGCTAAAATCATGCCTAAACTTTGCCCCGACTCCCATCTTGTAGGTTGATATATCCGTTTGAGTCATTTGAGCAAAATCAAACAGCTTCAAAGCAATCTCTTGACTCCATCGACTTTCAATCCATGGAAAGCTTGCTCCTGTGATACCTTCGACTGCAATACTACTGCCATGCTTTTGAAACACTGTTTTGCCAATAGCAAGATTGATGTCCCACCCTTGCATTTGATGGGTCACATCAATAGGAATATAGTTTTCTAGCAGTGAAAAAGGCATTGTTTGTGAAGTAAAATGGCTAATGGCATAACGGTAATACCACTGCTTATAAATAGGTTGCTGATCCTCTTTAAGTGTGTAGATGTTCACATCACTTGAGAGGCGTTGATCAATCCCCCAAATACCTCCTTGCATATGAACTCTCCCTTTGCCCAAATCAAACTCAATGGCATTAAGCATATTGTATACTAAAATGATCCCAACAATCAACCGCACCTCACACCTCCAACATCGCTCTCTCTACAAGAGATGAAGAGAGCGATTCTTTGGGTTGGATATTGGCTTTACTACGAAAGACCTCAACTTGACGTATCATATTGTCTTTGCCACTGTAGAGTTTCGAATAGGCACTATCGTAGCTCTTTTGAGCTTTTTGCAACGAAGATCCTACCTGCTCTAGATCATCTACAAAGGTTTTGAGTTTGGTATAAAACTTTTGTGCTAGGCGTGTCACTTCAACAGCATTTTTTGCTTGTTTTTGATAACGCCACGAGTTTTCAATGGCTTTGAGTGAGAGCAATAAAGTCTCAGGTGAGACAAGCACAACTTTTTGTCCAAATGCCTCTTCATACAATCTACTCTCTTTTTGCAAAGCGAGCATCAATGCACCTGAAATAGGGATAAACATTAGTATAAAATCCAAAGAGTTAATCTCTTCAAGTGACTCATACTCTTTTTGGGCAAGCGAGTGAATGTGCTTTTTTATGGATATAATATGTGCCTTGAGATACTTCTCATCTTGCGTTGTCATGTATGCTTCATAATCTTTCAGTGAGGTTTTGGCATCAATAATAACATCACGTGCGTGGGGAAGTTTAACAAGTACATCAGGACGATAGCTTTTGCCATCCCTGCTTTTGAGTGTTACTTCACGCTTATACTCATGCCCCACTCTTAACCCACTACTCTCCAAGATACGCTCCAATACCATCTCACCCCAGCTACCCTGTGTTTTATTCTCACCTTTCAGTGCATTGGTCAAATCTGTGGCATCTTGGCTCATTTGAACATTGAGTGATTGCAAAGTTTTAAGCTCACGCTGCAATAATGTACGCTCTTTGGCTTCATGAATATAGACCTCTTCAACTTTTTGTTTGAAGCTTCCTAATTGCTCTTTGATGGGATGGAGAATAAGATTAAGTGAATCTTTGTTTTGCTCTGTGATGCTCTTTTGGGAGTGAAGAAGAACCCTGTTGGCTAAATCAGAAAACTCCTCTTTAAGTAATTCACGAGAGGATTTAAGGTCTTCCAAACGATCATGCATGGCAATGTTTTGTTCACTCATTTTGGTTTGCAAAGAAGCAATCAGTACTTTATCTTTATTAAGCTGTTCATTTAAAAAGCGATTATCATCCTGCAAGGCATCCACTTCTATACTCTTTTGAGCCAAAATCTGACGTTGATCCATCTCTTTTTGTTGCAGTGTAGCAAGCTCAATGGAGAGGGCATTCATCTTGGCTCGATAAATATGAATATCTCTATCTTGATAAAGTACTTTAATAATAAGTCCAATAGCGAGTAAGAGGAGCGTAGCGAATAAAACTAAAACCTCAATACCCATTAATGGTTATTTCTCATAATAAAACTTGGTTATAGTATCAGTAGAGAAGGGTTTGGACATAATCTCTTCAAATCCAGCTTCCCGCATTTTACTCAACTCACTCTCCGTAGACATCCCACTAATACCAATGATTTGTGGTAGTGGTTTTGCATTTGTCGTGGAGAATTCTTGCATCTGAAGAAGTGCTTGAGAGCCATTCATCTGTTGCATATACTCATCAAGGAACAATATATCTAAATCATTATTTTTATAAAGATTAATCGCGTCACTTCCATCTTTACCCAATAGGACTTTAGCTCCCAATTGTTCAAGCACAACTTTTAGATACTTGGCACTAATGGCATTGTCATCAACAATGGCAACAAGCTTTTCAACTTTTTCAACACTCTCAAGATGGGCATCATCTTGAACATTCAAGATGCTTCGATAGAGTTTTTTAAAGCGAATGGGTATGGTAAAGAGATGCAAATTATCACTTTGCAACTCAAGTTGCTCAAGTAACTCTTTACGGTAGACCACCACATTGATCATGTTAAGCTCAATCTCAATAATATTCAATGCATGAACCTTGTCGATGGAGCAGATGATACTATCGATATCTTTGGGAATATCTTGATACTCACGGTAAATATCATAGTTATTAAAATGAGCCCGTTCAAAATAGCGTTCAAGAAGCTCCAACGCTTGTCCAAAAGCGGGAGAGAAAAAGAGTGCTACTCTCTTGGAATTGAGTTTCTTAAAATCGTATGCTTTAAGATTTGGGTTGATTTCATCACTGTTTTGACAATCCAAATTAAAATAAAATCGTGCCCCTTCTCCTTTTTTACTCTCTAATTTTAACTGTGAATCCAAAATATTGGTAAACTGCTTGGAGATATTAAGTCCAAGTCCTGTACCACCAAACTCCCCCTCAATGGTACGGTCTTCTTGGGTAAAGGCTTCAAATATTGCCTCTTGCTTATCAGGGGCAATCCCAATTCCTGTATCCTTGACACTAAATTCAATACTATGCTTACTATCATCGTAGAGAATATCTAAATTGATTGATCCCTTATTGGGCGTAAACTTGATTGAGTTACCAATAAGGTTACTTAGAATCTGTTTAATTTTCTTCTTGTCGCTTTTGATAAATTTGGGCAACATGGGGTCAATATAGGTATTAAAACAGATGTCTTTTTTATCCATACGTGAAGCAAATAAGAGTGAAAGAGACTCCATCTCATCGATAAGTGAAAACATCTCTTTATCCAAAGTCAATGCTCCACTTTGTGCTTTAGCACTGTCTAGAATATCGTTAATAAGTTCCAACATTGCATTACCACTGCTCAAAATGGAGTTGATGTAGTCAATCTTCTCACTCTCCATATCATCGGTTTGAATCAGCTCAGTAAAACCCAAGATTGCATTGAGTGGGGTACGCAACTCATGCACAATCTCAGTAAAATACTGATCTTTTTGTTTGAGTTGATTTTGGAGCTTCTCTTTAGACTCTGAAGTATCTTGAAGACGGCTTGCTACAATCTTTTCAATATCAACTTCACTGTAGTCTTTGGCTTGGGAGAGTTCTTTAAAACGGTTATAATTATTTAAAAAGAAACGTGTAAAATGCCCCAAGTTTTCCAAATCATCTTTGATAAACTGATAGAAGTTTCCTTCAGAAATCAACGCTTGAACAATGGCAACAACTCTCTCTTGCGTATCTAAAATAGGATAAACCAAAAGATCTTTTATCGATCGCTTCATAGGGTTATCAAATGTAGGGTTAAAGAGTTTATGCTCCTCCACACGGTTTACTAGCAGTGGGAGCTTGAGTTTAAACACCTCTAACACAATACTTTTGTGTTGCTTATCAGTCTCAATACGTACATCAAGTACCTTTGAGTGTAAAATATTTTCACTCTCTTCGTATATCCAAATTTTTGAATCGGTGGCAGAAGAGACACTTGCAGCAATAAACTCCAACTCTTTGAGCAAGTCACGCTCATCCTCTAGCCCCTTTAAGCTATCCACCTTGGTTTCAAGAAACTTTTTGACATCATCTTTTGATAAGAACTTCAAACTATCTCCTTGAACAACTATACATGATACTGTTTATAAATATCAACAAATTTATCAAAATTATCTAAAAAGATCTCAATGAGATCAGGATCAAACTTACTGCCTGCTTCAAGATCAAGATACTCTCTGGCTTTATCCATACTCCATGCTTCTTTGTAGGTTCTGCGTGTTGTTAACACATCAAAGACATCTGCAATGGCTACAATACGCCCATAGATATGAATGGCATCTCCTTTGATTCCTCGTGGATACCCACTGCCATCATACGCTTCATGGTGTTCATGGGCAATAATCGCAGCAGCCTTAAGCAGATCTCTTTGGGAGTCTTTAAAAATTTCAAATCCCACACTAGGGTGTTCTTTGACAAGAGCAAACTCCTCATCGGTGAGTTTTTCCTCTTTATGCAAAATCTTTTTATCGACTACAATTTTACCAATATCATGCAGTGGAGTGGCAAGACGCAGTTCATCAATCTGCTTTTGTGGAAGCTTGGAGAGTGTGGCTAATAGCACGGCATACTGTGTGACACGTTGGATATGTTTGCTTGTAGTAGCAATACTTTGCTCTTCACCTAGCGTGGCAACGATATCAATAATTTCACTTTGAACCGAGAGAATTTTTTTCTCTTGAGAAGCACGCAGACGGATTTGATTGTCTACACGTGCTTCAAGTTCATAAGGGTTAAAAGGTTTGGAGATATAATCAACTCCTCCACTTAAAAAGCCCTCTAGTATCGATTCATTATCAGACTTTGCACTGATAAAAATGACAGGAATATCTTGTGTATTGGGATCTTTTTTGAGAATACGGCAGACATTATAACCGTCCATTGGGGACATCATAATATCAAGAAGTACCAAATCAATACTGTACTCTTTGGTTCGTTCAAAAGTCTCTTCTGCATTGGTTGCATAGAGAAAATTATACACAGGGTTGTCTTTTAAAATATTTGCAATTACACGAATATTATCTAGGTTGTCATCAACAATTAATATATTATAGTTTCGCATCTCTTTCCTTACAAACTTTTGATAGGATAATGGTTCATCAACTGTTCTACTTGAACAATATCAAAGCCATCAATGGCATTTAATATCTCATTTGAGTAGTCATCTATTTGTCTTAAATTATAGCGTTTAGCCGTAGATTTTAGCTTAATTGCAAACTCTTTAATAGCATTTAAATTCCCTTTGCCTTTAATGCTATCATACTCTTTTGCTAACCCTTCAACAATATCTTGGGGCAGATAAACACTCTGCATGCCCTGATCCTCTTGGAGTTGAATACTAACAAGATTCAACGCCCCTTTCTCTGCATAATAACGTATATCCTCAAACTCTACCCTAAAGATACTCCCTTGGTCTTGGTTGGACTCTACATTAATCGAACCTCTGAGCAGGTGTGTGAGCTTTTGGGTAATGGCTAAACCAAGCCCTACACCACTGTATTTATATTGATCCTCTTCATTGGATTGTTCAAAGACACCAAAGATACGCTCTTTATCCACTGCTTTTATTCCTTTGCCACTATCTTCGACTACAATTTTTAAATTCATTTTATATTGATCAATTTTCTTGGCTTCTATTTGTACTTTGATGTATCCTTGATTGGTAAACTTAATGGCATTGGAGACAAGATTAAACAAAATCTGTTTGAGTCGCACGCCATTAAATTCAATCTGCTTGGGAACATCACCTATACTCTCAATACTAAACGTCAGATCATTTTTTGCTGCTTTGTCAACAAACATATCATGAAGCTCATATAAAATAGACTCCAAATTAATAGGGGTATAATCAATCACAAGCTTATTGACATCCATTTTGGACATCGTCAAAATATCATTAAGAATATCAAGCAGTGTTTTGCCTGCACGATTAATCGACTCCACATATGATCGTGCCTCAGGTAAATCCACCAATCCATCTAAAATATCGCTAAAACCAATGATGGAGTTAAGCGGAGTACGGATCTCATGGCTCATATTGGCAATAAATTCACTCTTGGCGATGGTTGCCGCTTTGGCTGCCTCTTTTTCTTGCATACAACGGTTTAAAATAAGACGATAGAGAGAATTTTCAATCACCTCTTCAAGATTTTGCAAATTAATGGGTTTTATCACATACCCTTGTACATTCATATTAATAGCTTTGAGTAAAAACTCATTTTCACTAAAGGCCGTCTGAAAGACAATAGGAACCTCCTTATCCATTTGACGAATCTGCTTGACCATATCAATTCCATTAAGACGGGGCATTTTAATATCGGTGAGAATTATATCAATGGAGTGTTCTTTAAATTTTTCAATCCCTTCCAATCCATTGCGTGCTTCAACCACCTCTTTAAACCAAAAACCAATATTGAAAATCAGCTCCTCCCTAATCCCGTCGTTATCTTCGACAAGAAGAAGTGTAAAGCCTTTAAGTAACTCTTTATAGTTCATCATCCAACTCCTTAAAGTGAGGCAGGATAATTTTAAAAGAGGCTCCTGTATACTCTTTGTCTTTGATCTTAAACGTACCATTACTAGCTTCAATACTTCCTTTGAGATGTTTGTCGACAATCTCTTTGGACATATAAAGCCCTATGCCTGTCCCTTGATCATCATCTTTGGTCGTAAAATAGGGTTCAAATACTTTATGTTGCAACGCTTCACTCAGCCCTAGACCATTGTCACACACCTCAATCTCAATGGACTCCCCTTGGTCAAGTATCTTAATATGGATGATACGGTCCCCCATGCTGTTTTTTTCAACAATAGAATCCTTGGCATTGGAGAGCAGATTCACAAACACCTGTTCAAACTCATCACTGTATCCATAAAAAGTATACAAGCCCTCTTCATCATACTCAATGCTCAACTCAATATCATTATTACGAAATGATCCCTCAAAGATTGCAAGGGATTTTTCAATGGATTCAATCAGCGAAAAGCTCAGACGATTTTTAGAAGGGGAGTAGAAGTTACGAAAGTTCTCAATGGTATCGGACATCTTATCAATAAGTAACATCCCTTTGGAGACACGATTATCGATAAACTCTTCACTGAGCATATCACGTTGATAGGCACTTTTACACGATTGAATCAAGAGTGCTAATTCATTGAGAGGTTGCCGCCATTGATGGGCGATATTACCAATCATCTCACCCATTGATGCCATTTTGCTTTGTTGGATCAAAAGGGCTTCGGTCTCTTCTCTTTTTTTACTCTCTCGATCAACTTGGTGTTCCAAAGACTCTTGATACTCTTTTTTTGAGCGTTTATCCTCAATAAAATCTATGCAGTTATCAAGTGCATCCATAAGTTGTTCCATAGAGGTAGGCTTGATCACATAGCCTTGAATACCCACTTTAATCGAACTGGTAAAATACTCAATTTCACTGTAAGCTGAAACAATTAAAATGGTCACATCTTTATCAATCTCACGAATCAAATCAATCATCTCAATACCACTGAGATGTGGCATATTGATATCCGTAATAATAATATCGTAGTTGCTTTGTTTGAATTTTTCAAACCCTTCATGCCCATCGTTTGCACTGTCAATATCGGTAAAAAAGTTTTTGAGCAACTCAATGTTGGTCACACGCACGCTCTCATTATCTTCAACATAGAGGAGTTTAAGCCCACGACTAAGCTTATGAATTTTGGCAATCTTCTCTTCAAACATTAGAAGACTGCTCTATTTTTTTTCAAACAAAATAATATCGTAACTATTCGTTGTCACTATTGCTTTGCTACTGTGAACCGAACCTTGGCGATTGGTTTTGCTCAACTCATCTCGCAAGGCATTGATCTCATCTTGCATCTCATCCATTTTCTCTTTGAGTTGCAATACAATATCAACCCCTGCAATGTTCACACCCAAATTTCGTGTTAGGCGTAAAACCATCTTAATATGATCAATATCTTTTTGAGAATAGAGTCGTACACGCCCTTGTGTTCGTGAAGGTTTTACCAATCCCTCTTTCTCATATTGCCTAAGGGTCTGAGGGTGAATATTAAGTATATTAGCAACAACACTGATCAAATAAACGGGTTCTTCATAACTATGCATAACAACTCCTTTGTTGGTTTATAACTTCTCTTGACACATCACTTTAAGCTCTTCATCCATACTGTCTACATCAGGAAGTACTACATTGGCGACAAGATACAAATCCCCTTTAAGAGCCGTTTTTGGATTGGGGACTCCTCCACCTTTAATTCGAAACTTTTGAGCATTTTTGGTATTTTTGGGTACTTTGAGGGAAACACTCTTATGGGGAGTTTCAACTTCTATCTTACCTCCAAACCACGCTTCTTTAAGTGGGACATCAATACTTTTATAAAGATCATCCCCTTGGCGTTTGTATTCATCAGAAGGATTGATATGAATCTCTAATAGCAAATCCCCCACTTGTCCATTGTGACTTTGTCCTTTGCCCCGTACACGCAAGGTTCCACCATCTTTGATCCCTGCAGGAATGCGAATATCAAAACTCCCATGCTCACTAGATACCTTGTGCGTTCCACCTAAAACAGAGGTCATAAAAGGAATGGTAATGCGTTTTTGAACATCCAAGTTGATGCCACCAAAGCCACCAAAACCTCCGCGTGAACCAAAGCCTCCACCTGAGCCAAACATCTCTCGTAAGATATCATTAATATCGGCTCCACCACCTTGACCACGTGCAAAGTCATGGAAGTTTTGCCCCCCAAACATCGAATCCCCAAACTGATCGTATTGTGATTTTTTATCTTTATCACTCAATACTTCATACGCTGCATTAATCTCTTTAAACTTTTCTGCTGCAGCAGGTTCTTTGTTAATATCGGGGTGATATTTTCGTGCGAGTTTTCGGTAGGCTTTTTTGATCTCCTCAGCACTTGCATTTTCACTAACTTCTAATGTCGAATATAAACTTTTTGCCATACTTCTCTATCCTAATCTATTAATATAAGTTATACGTTACGCTTTTCAAAAATTATATCAAAAAAGTTTAGTCTATGTCAATCAAGTTATAAAAAACAGTACAAAAAGTTATAAAACCAATTACTTTAATGAGCTATTTAGTAGTATTTTAGTACAATAACTGCAAAATTTAAAAATGAGGAAGGTCTAATATGGAAGGTATCTATACCTTTATTGGTGTCATTACAGGACACGGAATAGGATTGATGATTGGTCACATGATGCTTGTCGTTATGATTGCACTCTTCTTAGCAAACAAAGCAACAGCAAACTTACAAGCTGTACCAGGCACAACGCAAAATGTATTTGAGACATTTTTAGGTGGCGTTATGTCAATGGGTACAGACGTTATCGGAAAAGATTTAGCACGAAAGTATCTACCACTTGTAGCAACAATTGGTATCTTTGTACTGATCTCAAACGTGATTGGAATTATCCCAGGATTTGAATCACCTACATCAAACATCAATGTTACATTACCTTTAGCGTTAATGATATTCATATACTATAACTATGAAGGTATTCGAGAACAAGGTGCGGCAAACTACTTTAAACACTTTGCAGGTCCAGTACCAGCATTGGCTCCATTGATGTTCCCAATTGAGATTGTTTCACATATTTCAAGAATTATTTCATTATCATTCAGACTTTTTGGTAATATCAAAGGGGATGATCTATTCTTATGGGTTCTTTTAATGTTAGCACCATTTTTCGTGCCATTACCAGCATACCTATTGTTATCATTCTCAGCAATTTTACAAACATTTATCTTTATGATCCTTACCTACGTATACCTTGCAGGTGCTGTAGCGTTGGAAGACGATCACTAGGCTACTTAAGTATTGCAAAATAAAAACTACATAGGAGGCATTATCAGCCTCCTCTTGGGACTTAGTATTGGATTTACGGCTCTTTCGTTTTTCTATATCTTTGCCTCCTACTATCCTCAAGGATTTATCCAATCACTTCTCTTTGCATTTTTTGCAACCATTCCAGGACTTATTATTATAGTGTTATTGGAGTTTGTACTGCTTGGTTATGCCAAATTTGAAGAGAACAAAATACAAACAAAGCTCTTAGAAGATATTTTAAAAGAGCTACAGACAAAAGAGACAAACGCACAAGAGTAGTTTGCTTTCTTTTCACTACTCCAAAGAGTTATTAAACAACTCACATTGGATTATCACACAAGAATTTTATAACAAGTAAAAGTGTACTTTCCCTTATTTGTATAATCAATACCTTTGTGCTATAATTCTTATCTTATTGACAACACAAAATTACAAACGCTAGGATAACCAATGATTCAATCTTTCATACTTACAGGATTTTTAGGTGTTGGGAAAACAACCATGCTCACCAATACTGTCAAAGAGCATTTTAAAGAAAAAAATGTCGCCATTGTCGTCAATGAATTTGGGGATATAGGAGTTGATGGTGATCTTATTAGCAATGTTCACAGTGAAGTACTCGAAGTATCGGAAGGGTGTATCTGTTGTCAGCTTAATCGTGAGTTTGAAGAGGGAGTCAAGGAGATTATCAATAAGTATAATCCTGAAATCCTTTTTGTCGAGACATCAGGGGCATCTGAACCACTCCCTATCTTCCAATCACTCCAAACGCTTCCACTCAAAGAATCCAAAGGCATCCCTACTTTCCTTGCGATGCAAAATCATGGAATCTCAGTAGAGGGGGTCATCTGTCTCATTGATGCAAAGAACTTTGAATCCTACAAAGCAAACTCAACAGCCAAACACCAAATTGGTGGAGCAAACATTATCGTCATTAATAAGGTTGATTTGGTAACAGAGCAAGAACTTGAAGCACTCAAACAAGAGATTATTACCTACAAAGAGGAGCATGACATCATCAATCGAGTCACCCGCAAACCTGTCTTTAACCACTATCTCATCCAAACAGCTCATCAAGGCGTAGTCAAAAAAGAACTTTTTGATGGGCTTTATAAGGTAGATGAGATGATTGAGATAGCATCAGAAGATCACCAGCACAATCACACTGCAAACGACTCCATCACACAAAAAGTAGCTTATATTAAAGATAATACAGAGTTTGGAGAGATCAAAAAACTACTCAAGGCTCTTCCAAAAAGTATCTATAGGGTAAAAGGTGTTGTCAAAACAGCTGATATTGACGATCCAATCGCCATCAACTACGCATTTGGAGATGCATCGTTTAATGAACTTTCAGAGCATAAAGATGAAAAATCTGTTATGATATTTATCGGTGAATCGATTGAAGAGGATGTGATAACACTCAGTGAGACATTTGAGTTTTTAAATCTCCCTAGATTTAAAATTGCCAAATAGATATTCGCCTCAGTGGGATACGCAAGAGAGCTATAGAGACGATGGAAATAAAAGAGTTAATACTCGTACCACTATCGTTTTACTCTCCCTACATTAAACCTTTTGTTCAAGCAAAAACGGCTCGTTTTCAAGATTGATCTGTAAACGACGAGGCTTTAAAAAGTAATAATAGTAGACTATATAGACAACTATCCCAATATAAGCCATTAATCCCATCATAATAAATGGCACACCAATATTAACGTGCCTTTTTTCAACGATCAGTGTTCTATCACTTTGACTTACTGAGGTATAATCATTTTTGAGAAACATTTTTTCAATGGTGTTGATTTTTTCTACCTTTTCAAGTTGTAGGTTTGAAATTTTGCGAATATGTAAATCAAAAAATTGAATATTTTTGGCATAATTCTTACGATCCCAAAAATAGATGATGATCCCAATAGGTAAAATAAATATCATTATCACAGTTGTCATAAATTAAAACTCCTCCATAAATTGTTGTAACTCTTGGATATACTCCCTAAAAGCATCTTTTCCCTTGTCACTTATGCTTATCGTCGTTTTAGGGCGTTTGCCTTCAAACGATTTATGAATCTCTACATAGTGGGCATCTTCAAGTTTTTTGAGATGCCCAGCAAGGTTTCCATCAGTGAGAGACAAAATCTCTTTTAACGCCTTAAAGGATAAGGCTTGATTGTTTATCAACGTAGCCATCAATTTGGTACGCACGGGTTGATGAAGGAGAGAATCAAACATTTTTCTGTTTTTTGGACATATAGGCTAAGTAGAAAAAACTACCACTTATAAATAACAAAGAGAGATACTTTACCCCACTATTGAGTATCTCTATTGGAAAGAAAATAGCCACTAGCATCAAAACAAACCCACTAGCAATATCAAAATGTGAAATTTTAGCAATAATTTGATTGTTTGTAACATAAGCAATGGCATGGTAGGCAAAACCAATCAAAAACAACCACAATGGAAATATATAGGTAATATCTCCCTCTTTAATAAATATATAGCTTAGTACAATCCCTAGTAGAGAGGCAAGTCCATAGTGTCTATCGGCAAACTTTTGAACCAAAGAGTACTCCATATCGTATTTAAGAGACTCTTTGTTTGTAAAATAGATACTAAGAGCCAACCCTATGACAACATTAATCACTATCATATAGAGTACATAAAGCGTGTTCATCTCCAATAAAGGTTCAAACAAAAGCCCCGATATAATCACCATAAGCCCAAAAATATTGAGTGTCTCATAGCGATAGGGCAAAAACTTTTGCTCATTGAGTGATGTTTGTATCTGGCTAAGTTGCTCAACTATCTCTTGTTTTTCCATTTTTACTCCACAGTATAAAGTACTTTATAATACAAAGTATATATGTTTGCAAGTTAGCTTTTACTTAAACCCTGCATATTTCGGGTTTAATCTTTATATGCTAATATACTCTATTTAAATCAAAGGATTGGGATGATTGCGTACGCTATTACCAACGCATTGGATAACCTTGATACCATAGCCCAAAAGGCTACAATGGTGGTGTACCGTGATAAAACCACACCCCACTACGCCCAAAACGCCAAACTCTTTTTACACAAAGCCAATGAGTATGCTTTTGATAGAGTTTTACTTCATCAAGATTACACTCTTGCCCATACATTGCACGCCAATGGCATCCATCTAAGCTCTAGCCAAATAGAAGAGATTCCAAAAGCCAAAGCCTTAGGACTCTTTGTGGTTGTTAGCACTCATAACCATAATGAAGCCTTACTTGCCCAAGAGCTTGGTGCAGATATGATTACCTACAGCCCCATTTTTGAAACTCCCAACAAGGGAACCCCTATTGGTTTAGGTGCATTAAAAGAGTTACAAGGTATAATCTCCCTACCAATTATTGCCCTTGGTGGCATCATTACAAAAGAGCAAATTGAGGCTTGCAAGCATAGCGGTGCAAGCGGATTTGCTTCAATTCGATATTTTAACTAAAAGGTCTATATACTATGTTTGAAACAGTTATTGGTTTAGAAGTCCATGTCCAACTCAATACAAAAACAAAGCTTTTTTGCTCCTGCCCTACCAGTTTTGCACACCGCCAAAACTCCAACACCTGCCCTACCTGCCTTGCATTGCCAGGAGCTTTACCTGTCGTCAATCGTGAAGCCGCGATTAAAGCAATGCGTCTAGGGTATGCCATCAATGCCAATGTCAATCACAGCTCCAATTTTGATCGTAAAAGTTACTTCTACCCCGATAGCCCATCCGCCTATCAAATCACCCAACTGCACAAGGCTATCGTACAAGGTGGAGAGGTTTTTATCGATCTTGAAGATGGTTCAACTAAGCGAATAAGTATGCACCAAGCCCACCTCGAAGCTGACGCAGGCAAAAACACCCACGATGGAGATATTTCAAAAGTAGACCTCAACCGTGCAGGAACACCCCTACTTGAAATCGTCTCCAATCCCGATATGCGTAGTGCCGATGAGGCAGTAGCGTATCTAAAGAAGCTTCACTCAACTGTGCGTTATCTTAACATATCAAATGCCAATATGCAAGAGGGGAGCTTTAGATGCGATGTCAATGTATCTATCCGTCCCAAAGGTCAAGAGGAGTATGGCACACGCGTAGAGATCAAAAACATCAACTCCTTTAAATTTGTAGCAGCAGCTATTGCTTATGAAGTTGAAAGGCAGACCGAAGCCTATGAGGATGGTGTTTATGAGCGCGAAGTCTACCAAGAGACACGCCTTTGGGATGTCAATAAAGGTGTGACCAAATCGATGCGAGGCAAAGAAGAAGCAGCAGATTATCGATACTTCCCAGACCCTGACCTACGACCGCTCATTGTAAGTGAAGATATGATCGAAGAGGCACTCAAAATGCCAGAACTCCCCGATGCCAAGGTAGAACGCTACATCAATGAGCTTAAACTCAAACGATACGATGCTTTAGTACTGTGTTCGACCAAAGAGCTAGCCTATTTCTTTGAAGAGATGCTAGAGAGTGGTGCATCGGCTAAAACCTCGGTCACTTGGCTTACTACTGAGCTACTAGGACGACTCAATAAAGCTTCATTATCCATTGAAAACTCCCCTGTAAGTGGAAGTAAGCTTGGTGAATTGGTCGCTAAGATTGATGGGGGTGAGATCAATGGTAAGGGAGCTAAAGAGATTCTTGATAAATTGATGGAAGAAGATGCTTCTATTGATGAATTGATTGAATCGATGGGGCTTAAACAAGTCAATGATGATGGAGCAATTCTAGCCATTATCGATGAGATACTTGCCAATAACCAAGACAAAGTAGAACAGTACAAAGGGGGCAAAGAGAAACTCTTTGGTTTCTTTGTCGGTCAGACTATGAAAGCAAGTCGAGGTTCTGCTAACCCTGCCAAGGTCAATGAGCTACTTAAGAAGCAATTGGGATAATCTCCCTCTTGCTACTCATAAAACGTCACAAACTCATCCAACTCTATCCTAGGTGTACGGTAACTATTGATAGTTGCTTCACTATCTTCATACCCTAATGCCATCCCACACAGCAATAGTTGCTCAGGCTCAACATTGAGTGTATCTTTGACAATGCTAGGAAACTCTGCTAATGATGCCATTGGACAACTCCCCAAACCTAGCTCTGTAGCAAGCAACATAATGGATTGCAAAAACATCCCATAATCAAGATAAGAACCCTTCTCTAAAATAGGATCAATAAAAAAGTACAAGACCGTAGGAGCATTAAAAGCTTGATAATTAGCTCTCCATTGTGCTATCTGTTTGGCTTTGTCTTCTCTTGTGATGCCAAGGGTTTGATACATAAGCAGACCTGTTGCTTTACGTCTACTTTTATAAGGCTCCCTCCACTCTAAGGGATAGTATTGATAGTCCATTGACTCTTTATGCTGAGAGTCAAACGCTTCTAACATCTTGGCTTCAAGATCTTTTTTACTTTGACCACTTAACACATGGACATTAAAGGGTTGCATATTGACTCCCGAAGGAGCATATTTGGCAAATTGTAGTATCTTCTCTATCTTCTCTTTTTCAACGGCTCTATCAAGATAGGCTCGTACAGATTTACGCTCTTTTAGGGCTTGGCTTACACGCATAAGTAACTCCTTTGGTTTTACGTCAACTATACCATGATAAGATAGCGTAAATATAGCATAGAGTTTTTATTTTTTAAATAACTTCACTCTTGTAGCTACGATCTCTTCACCTTCACTACGAAAGAGCATCTTTTTGCTATCAATGGAAATAATGGTACTTTTGCTCTCTTGTGTTGTGGTATCTTTTACACTTTGATCAATCATAAAGAGTATGGGTTCAA
>Ga0193954_1000123_pt1 | contig 43967 bp, 39 predicted proteins | sample BB_5_MG_FD_140340 | JGI IMG/M metagenome (GOLD analysis project Ga0193954, IMG submission 140340) | Microbial mat bacterial communities from the Broadkill River, Lewes, Delaware, United States - BB_5_MG | ecosystem: Environmental > Aquatic > Freshwater > River > Microbial mats | place: USA...
TAAAAATGGCATAATAAATAACTCATTTACATTAAAAGCATAACCGATAAAATGAAACTGTAGTCTCTCAAATGATAAAAGTAAAAGATGATTTCCATCGATAGTGATAAATGGTACACCCATAATGAAAACTGTGATTAAAAAATAGGTCAAATATCTTTTTTGTGCATAACTCATAATAGTTCCTTTAGTTAATTTAAGAAACTATAATAAATAAAGGTGTCCTTTTAGTGGTATGTGTAAAAATATTTAATCTATATATTTTTAATTTTTTTTTAGATATAATCGCTTTAATAAATTAATATATATTTTGGAGAAACAATTTGAAAAAAAATGTAAAAAAAGTAGTTTTAGCCTATAGTGGTGGACTTGATACAAGTATCATCTTAAAATGGTTACAAGATGAATATAAAGCAGAAGTGATAACATTTACAGCTGACTTAGGGCAAGGTGAAGAAGTAGAACCTGCACGTCAAAAAGCACTTGACAATGGAATCAAACCTGAAAATATTTTCATTTTAGATATTCAAGAAGAGTTCGTGAAAGATTATGTATTCCCTATGTTTAGAGCAAATGCTATTTATGAAGGTGAGTATTTATTAGGTACATCTATAGCTCGTCCTTTAATTGCTAAAAAACAAATTGAAATTGCAAACAAAATGGGTGCAGATGCTGTTTCTCATGGTGCTACAGGAAAAGGAAATGACCAAGTGAGATTTGAACTTGGATATTTAGGATTAAATCCTGATATTACAGTTATTGCTCCTTGGAGAGAATGGGATCTTAACTCAAGAGAAAAATTACTTGCGTATGCAAAATCACATGGTATTGAAATTGATAAAAAACATGTTGATGAAGAGGGTAATCCTGTTGTGAGTCCATATTCTATGGATGCAAATCTTTTACATATCTCTTATGAAGGTTTACATTTAGAAAATCCAAATGCAGAACCAGAAGATAATATGTGGTTATGGACAAATTCTCCAGAAGAAGCACCAGATACTGCTGAATATATCACTATTGGATATAAAAATGGTGATCCTATCTCTATAAATGGAGAAGAATTATCTCCTGCTAAACTACTTAAAAAATTAAATGATTATGGAAATACTCATGGTATTGGACGAATTGATATCGTTGAAAATAGATATGTTGGGATGAAAGCACGTGGTTGTTATGAAACTCCAGGTGGAACAATTATGCTTAAAGCACATAGAGCAATTGAGTCTATTTGTTTAGATAGAGAAGAAGCTCACTTAAAAGATGGAATGATTGCAAAATATGCACAACTTATTTATAATGGTTTTTGGTTCTCTCCAGAGCGAGAGATGATGCAAGCTGCTATTGATAAAACACAAGAGCATGTTGAGGGTGAAGTTAGATTGAAACTTTACAAAGGTAATGTTATTGTTGTTGGAAGAACATCGCCAAAATCACTTTTTAGTGAAGCACATTCTACTTTTGAAGCAGATGATGTTTATAATCAAAAAGATGCAGAAGGATTTATTCGCTTAAATGCGCTTCGGTTTATAATCGAAGGGCACACACGAGGTTCAAACAAATAATCAAAAAGCTAAGTTTAAAAACTTAGCTTTTTGATCGTTAGTAAAAAGGGTTTCATAAAAAATCACTTTGCTTATAATTAACTATCTAATTATTAATCATTTTAATCTCCAAATTTTTCTAAACATTTAACATATTTTTATAATTTTTACATTGTAGAAGAAATAATTGGGATTTTATCTCAAAGTCCATCATAATTACTGAATATTAAAGGTATCATAAAAGTCTTAATTAAAAAAATAACCAAGAAATTCTTAGAATTTAAATAATTACAATAGAAAAAGAAGTTATAATTGTTGTACCAAGGAGTACAATATGATTAATAAACTCAGAGTTTCAACAAAAATAGTCGTACCTATATTTGTAATATTATTAGTAAGTAGTATAGTTACAAACTATATTACTGCTTCCCACATGCAAATTTTAGTAAAAGATAGTGCAAAAGAATCATTACACATGTTAACTGATTCTTTATTTTTGACACTTAGAAATGCTATGAATACAGGTGATCCAGCTGTTATTAAGAAAGCAGAAGAAGATAGCAGAAATAATATAAAAGGATTATCTAGTTTAGTCGTTGCTAAAAGTAAAGGAACACTTGCGTTATATTCTCCTGAAACACCTTATACTAAAGATAAAGATATATTGCATACATTTAAAACAAAAAAAGAGCAAGTTATAGAATCTATTAAAAATGATTCACATTATTTTAGAGTATTACGACCTATGATTGCAACGCAAGATTGTCTTTTATGCCATGCAAATCAAGCTGAAGGTGATGTTATAGGTGTAATTGATTTATCTTTCTCTCTTGATGAAGCAGATAAAACAATAGAGGAAACATTATTATTTATTTTATTTGTCTCAATCTTTTTTATTGCCCTTACAGTATTAGTGGTTTGGTTTGTTACTAAAAAAACAACAGAACCGCTTCAAAATTTACAAAAAGAGTTACTAGAATTTTTCTCATTTTTGTCTCATGAAAAGAAAACAATTAATCCATTCAAAGTGAAGTATATGGATGAAATTGGTGAGATTGCGACATCTTTAAATGATAATATTGTTAAAGTTGTTGATGGTATAGATAAAGATGCAAAAGCAATTAATGATAGTTCAATTGCCTGTAAAGATGCTTCTATTGGAAATCTAAATGTGAGAATACATACAAAAGCCTCTAATCCAGAAATTAATAATTTAATTACTATAGTTAATGATTTATTATCTTCGATGGAACATAATATAGATAGAACATTAAATACCTTAGATCAGTATTCGAATGATGTATATACCAGTAGAATAGAGGGAAAAGAAAAATTTGATGGTAGTCTTAAAAAACTATTTACACGAGTTAATTTCTTAGGATATACACTTACTGAATTAAGTGGTCAAAATTTAAAAAATGGAAAAGCCCTCCAACAAACTGCAAATGTATTTTCAAAAAATGTAAAACTTTTAAAAGTATCATCAAATGAACAATCAGAATTATTAGAAGAAACAACAGGTTCGATAGAAGATATTATGAATAATATAAAAAATACAAGTAGTAATAGTAAAGATATGGCAAATATTGCTAATGAAGTTACTAAGTACTCAAGTGATGGTCACAAATTAGCAGAAGAAACAGCTGAAGCTATGAATAATATATACGGAAAAGTAGCAGCGATTTTGGAATCTATTGATACAATTAAACAAATCTCCTTCCAAACAAATATTTTATCACTAAATGCTGCAGTAGAAGCTGCAACTGCTGGAGAAGCTGGAAAAGGTTTTGCTGTTGTTGCACAAGAGGTAAGAAACCTTGCTACACGAAGTGCGGAAGCTTCTCAGAATATTGAAGAGTTAATAACAGTGGCGGCTGATGAATCAAAAAGAGGGAGTACAATAGCTAAAAATATGATTGATGGATATGATGTTTTAAATGAAAGAATTGAGTCTACAATTGAGTTGATTGATGTTGTTGCAAAAGATAATAATATACAGATGGTAAAAATAGAGAATATAAACAAAATCATTGAAAATGTAGATAAAAATGCAAATGAAAATGTAAAAATAGTAAATGAGACAAATATTGTTGCAAGACAATCAGAAAAAATTGCTTCTAATATTGTTCAAGATGCAACATCTAAAAAATTTGATGGAAAAGATAAAATAAAAATACGAAAAAAGATAGTTGATCCTAATTTTAAAGGGGTAGATAGAAGAGAAAGGATAGATTAAAATCTATCCTTTTTTATTATAAAATGAGCATTCCATCTCCATAAGAGAAAAATCTGTAGTTTTCTCTTATCGCCTCTTCATAGATCTCCATAGTTTTCTCAATCCCTATAAAAGAAGCTACTAGCATTATTAAAGTTGATTTTGGCAAGTGAAAATTAGTAAGTAAATAATCAACTTTTTTAGGTTTATTTTGAGGATTTAAAAATAAATTTGCTTCCCCATTAGGTTTCTTTGTATCATTATAGAACTCAATAGTTCTTGTTACTGTTGTACCTACTGCTAAAATCTTTTCATTAGTATTAAGAACTTCTATAGACTTTTTTGGAATCTCGTAAAATTCACTATGCATTGGATGATCTAAAATATCATCTGATTCTACAGGCTTAAAAGTTCCTGCTCCTACATGAAGAGTGAGATAGTTAGTATTGTAGTTTTCTTGAAGTTTAGCAAGTAATTCTGGGGTAAAATGTAGTGAAGCTGTTGGAGCTGCTACTGCACCATAATTTTTAGCAAACAGTGTTTGATAGTCTGTATCATCTGATTTTTGATCTTCTCTTTTAATATATGGTGGCAGTGGCAAATGTCCTATATCATTAAGAATCTCTACTAATGATAAAAAGTCAAGTTCTTGCGAATTTTGATAAAACTTTACAATTCTTGTACCATCTTCTTGTAGTTTTACTATTTTAATAGAAAGCTCTTTTTCAAAGGTAATTATATTTCCAACTAATACTTTTCCCCTCATATATACTAAATATTCATTATTTGGTAAAGGTTTGTTAAATAATAATTCGATTTTTCCACCAGTTTCTTTTTTCCCAAAAATTCTAGCTTTGATAACTTTTGTATCATTAAAAAATATCTGAGTATTTTTAGGGATAAAATCTAATAAGTTTTGAAAAGTTGTGTGGGTTATTTTTTTTGTTTTTCTATCATATACTAATAACTTAGCACTATCTGCAGGATTTGCAGGATAAGTGGCTATTTGTTCAGAAGGTAAGTGATAATCGTAGCTTATAGTTTTAAGCGGATTTAATTGACTATTTTGCATCATCTATAATTTCTTCTAACTCTTCTTCCTCTTCTTCTATTACTTCTGGATTAAATATTTTAGCAATATAAATAGATACACCATATAAAATAATAAGTGGTCCAGCCATTAAAAATTGTGTAAGTATATCTGGTGGAGTTAATAAAGCTGATACTACAAATATAAGGACAACTGCATATTTAAAAAAGTCTTTTAATGTTCTATCTGTAACGATCCCAATGATTGCTAGAAAAAAAGTAAATACAGGCAACTCAAAGGCGATACCAAATCCAAATAGAAGTTTTGTAAAAAAGCTAACATATTTACCAATACTAGGCATTACAGAAACTACAGTATTACCAAAATTTACTAGAAATTCAAAACCAAAAGGTACAACTATATAGTAAGCAAATGAGGCTCCTACTAAAAACATAATCGTTGCACCTAATACAAATGGAAGTACAAGTTTTTTTTCATTATCATAAAGACCTGGTGCTAAAAATAACCACATTTGCCATAAAATAATTGGTAAGGAAACTAAAAAAGCACTAAAAAATGCTACTTTTAATGCAGTAAAAAAAGTTTCTTGAACTTCTATTGCAACCATTTGTGAACCTGGTGCCAAAACTTTTTCTATAGGAATCATCATCCATTCTAAGATAGGTTCATATACTGCAAAACAAGCAAAAAATGCAATGAATAATGCAGCAGAAGAGATAACTAGTCTTTTACGTAAATCAGCAATATGCGGTTTTAAATCTGCTAACATTAAACTGCCTTATTTTCATCAAAAGAGATAGTTTCTTTTTTTACTTGAGTATTTTTAATTGGTTCTTCTTTTTTCTCTTCTTTTTTTGGCTGAGTATCTTCTTTTATAGTTGAGATATCATCTAATTCAAGCGAGGCAATGTTTTTTATATTGCTTACGCTTGATTTGAAGTTATCAGCTTCTTTTTTCATCTCAGATATGTTGAGTTCATTGTCTAGTGTAGATTTTGCATCATCTATACCACTTTTAAATTTTTTAAAAAACTTTACTACATCTACTGCTGCTCCTGGAAGCTTTTCAGGGCCTAATGCAATTATTGCAACTATTAAAACCAGAAAAATTTCCATAAATCCCATACCAAACATATACATACCTTATTTTAATTAATAGAGTAGATTTTACCTAAGTTTTGATAAAATTCAACATAAAAAGAATCAGGGGTATTAAATGACAGAATTATTAATATTGGTTATTGTGGGTATAGTTTTTTATCTGTTAAATAGAGATTATAAAAGTAGTGATTATCAACATATAAAAGTAGATGGGAAGCAAGAACTTAAAGGTGATTTAAATGATCATGAAGCAGGACTATTAGTTGCAATGCTAGCTAAAGTAGCAAAAGCAGATGGAAATGTCAGTGAACTAGAGGCGGAAATATTAAGTCATACTTTTAGTGATATTTCGAATCACTTTGAAAATAGTGATAAGATACGAAATCAACTGAAAAATATTTATACTAAAGAGATGCAAAGTTTTGATAATACGATTGAGATTGCTAAAAAATATTATAATCTTACAAGAGATGAATATCAGAAAAGATTACAAGTGATGGAATATCTTTTAAATTTAGCATTTATTGATAATGATTTTTCAAAAGCAGAGTTTATGATTACAGAAGATATTGCAAATACATTACAAATTAAAAAAGCTGATTTTGAAAATCTCATAGCAAAATTTGAGCAGTTTTATGCACAAAAGCAAAACTCAAAAGAGTTGTCTTTAGAAAAAGCTTGTGAAGTTTTAGATGTAAAAATCACTGATGATATGAAAATTATCAAGAAAAAATATAGAGAATTGGTAAAAAAGAATCATCCTGATATTATTACGGGGCAGGGTGCAAGTCAGTCAATTATAGATCAGGCTACAGAAAAATTGCAAGAGATTAATTCTGCTTATGAAATAATTAAAAAGGAAAAAAGTTAATGGCAGATTTTCAATATTCTTATGTCGTATGTAACTGCAGACATGTAACGTTAGGTGAAATAGTTTGTGCAATAAAAGATAAAAATGCAAGTACAATTGAAGAGATAGGTGAAATAACAGATGCAGGAACTGCATGTGGGTGTTGCCGAAGAAAAGAAGATGATTTTGGTGATCCTAAAATGGAACTGTATTTAGAACAAATAGTAAATAAGTTTGTAAAATGATCGAAGAGTTAACAAAAAGTGAATTAATAGAAGATATAAAACATCTTATTTCAGTTGATGGAACAAAAACAGAGATAAATCCAAACTATTTAGAGTATTTTGAACATGAAGAACTAATAGAGATGAAAGAAGAGTTACTTTTGAAAAAATTAAATTCAGTTGAAACTACAAAAGAATATGTAAATGAATTGTATGAAAAACTAGCCTTATAGAAGTAAAAATTAGAGGATTAAAAATCCTCTAATGATATTTTATTTTCCTCTTTAGTTTCTAGATTCTTAACCCAAATATTTCCATTTTCCATCTCATCTTCACCTATTAAAGCTACAAGTGTTGCTCCTTGTTTTTGAGCATTGTTTAAATGTTTTGAAAATCCTCTTACTTTATAATCTGTAATTACTTTTTTTGTTTTTCTTTTTGTATTTACCGCACAAAAAACTGTATCGATAGCATTTTGACTCATTGCGCCTATATATAAAACTTCTTCTTTTATTTCTTGTTTTACGATAAGTTCTAGTAGTCGCTCGATTCCTATAGCAAAACCAACTGCAGGTGTTGTTTTTCCACCAAGATATTCTACAAGTTTATCGTATCGTCCACCACCCGCGATTGCACTTTGAGCTCCTATGTTATCACTTACAAACTCAAATGCAGTTTTTGTATAGTAGTCCAATCCTCTCACAAGATTTGAATCAACTTCATATTCAACACCATTTGAGTCTAAAATCTCTTTTAATTTTATAAAATCTGTTTCACAATTGGCAGAAAGGTTATCTGTAATTTTTGGAGCATTTACAAGTTGCTCTTGACAAGATTGATTTTTACAGTCTAAAACTCTAATAGGATTTGTAATAATTCTTCTATTACAATCTTCACAAAGGTTTAATGTATTTAAGTGTTCAACTAATTTTTCTTTATATTGTGGCATACAAGATTCGTCACCTAGGGAGTTTAATTGGAGCTTGTATCCTATTTTAAAGAAGTTTAAAATCTCAGAAATCATTAAAATAATAGTAGCATCTTCATATACACTCGCTTCTCCAAAAGATTCACAACCAAACTGATGAAATTCTCTTAATCGTCCTTTTTGTGGTCTTTCATATCGGAACATTGGGCCATGATAAAAAACTCTATGTTGTCCACCTGCTTTATCTTTTTTATTTTGCACAAACCATCGTACAACTCCAGCAGTTCCTTCTGGTCTTAAACATACTTCATGATTACCTTTATCTGTAAAATTATACATCTCTTTACTAACGATATCACTACTTTCCCCAACACTTCTTTGAAACAGCGCAGTCTCTTCTAAAATGGGTGTTTCTATATAACCATAGCCATATTTTTTCGCTATATTTGAGCAGTTTTCTACAAAATATGTAAATAATTCACTATCATTATCGATTATATCTTTCATACCTCTAAGGCTTTGAATATTTGCCATTTGTTACATTCCTAAATATTATATTTTATTAAATGCAAGGATACCAAATATATACTTTTAAAGTAATTTTATATATACTTCGAAAAAAATTTAATTTAATATATTTAGGTGATAAAAATGACTCAAAATAAAGGGTATAGTGATGTTTGAAGCAGCAGAGTATTTAGGTATTATAGCATTTGCATTGAGTGGTTTTTCAACAGCTGCTAAAAATCATTTGGATTTATTGGGTACTTTGATTGCTGTTTTTTTAACTGCATTAGGTGGAGGAATTTTACGAGATATTATCGTTTCAACAACTCCATATACTTTTTCTCATACGGCACCTGCATTAGTAGTATTTATTGTATTTCTATTGTTGATATTATTTAAAGTACACAGACGTGATTCCATAGAAAATAAACCATATTTCATAGTAAGTGATTCTATAGGATTAGTCTCTTTTTCAATTACAGGTGGATTAGTTGCTTTAGAGCATGGTTTTAATTTTACAGGAGTTGTATTTGTATCTTTCATTGCAGCTGTTGGTGGTGGTATTATTCGAGATGTTATTATAAATGAAGTTCCTTTTATTTTTAAAACAGGTTTTTATGGATCAGTTTCTTTAATCGTTGGTTCTTTAGTGTATATTTTAGATAGGTTTGATATAATCAGTCCAATTAATATAGCCATTATTTTTGTTATAGGTGTTAGCTTACGAGTTATAGCATATTATAAAAAATGGAATATACCACTAAAATAAAGACGTTAAATGGGATACATCAATCTAAATAAAAAATCATTCTTTCATAATGCAGATTATTATACAAAACTTCTTGGTGATACAAATAAAATTTGTATTGCATTAAAAGATAATGCGTATGGTCACGGAATAGAGACTATGAGCTTATTATCTCAAGAATATGGCATAAAACATACAATGGTTAGAAACATAAGTGAAGCAAATCGAACTTCAAAATATTTTTTTGAAACTATTTTAATTTTATATGAAATTCCCTTAGAAAACTACCCAAAAAACTATATTTTTAGTATGAATAGTTTAGATGACTTAGAAAATTGTATAGAGAATTGTAAAATAGAATTAAAAATTGATACAGGAATGGGAAGAAATGGTATTTTACCATCTGAAATAGAACGTGCATTAGAGTTGATAAATAAAAGAAATTTAGTCCTTAATGGTGTATTTACACATTTTTCGTGTGCAGATGAAAATGATATGATTACTCATACTCAGGAGAAATTATTTTTAAATTCTATAGAGAGTATCAAATCAAAAATACAAACACCTTTTAGGGTTCATTGTGCAAATAGTGCAGGGGCACATAAAGTAGATAATAGCTTATATGATATGGCAAGAGTTGGTATAGGGTTATATGGCTATCTGGATATAGAAGGTACTGAAAGTTTAGTAAAACCTGTTTTGAGTTTACATGCAAAAAAAATCTCCACACGAGTTTTAAATATAGGTGATACTATAAATTATGGTGCGACTTATATTGTAAGTGAAAACAATTTTATTGTGTCTAATTATGATATAGGATATAGTGATGGCTTTTTTAGGTTAAATGAGCGTAAAAAAGCAAAAACTGCAAAAAATAAAAATATACTAGGAAGAGTTTCAATGGATAGTTTAAGTGTAGAAGGAAATGATAAAGAGATTTGTATCTTTAATAATGCAAGAGAGTTAGCAAAGGTACATGATACAATTCATTACGAAATATTAACAAACTTACATGCAAGTGTACAAAAGTATATAGTATGATGAAAAAAATAGGAATTTTATCTTCACATAATGGAAGTGGTTATGTGACTATTGATAAAGCATGTAAAAGTGGTGCTTTAAATGCTGAAGTTGTACTCGTGATTTCAAATAATAGTAAAGCAAATGTTCTAAAAACAGCACAACAAAGAGGTACAAAAACAGAAGTGATAAATAATAATTTATTTCCAAATGAAAACCTCGATGAAAAAATTACACAACTCTTAGTGGAGTATAAATGTGATTATATATTTTTATCAGGATATATGAAAAAAATTGAGCCAAAACTTATCAGTACATTTGAAAATAAAATTATCAACTCTCATCCCGCACTCTTACCAAACTATGGTGGAAAAGGGATGTATGGTCGTAACGTCCATGATGCAGTTATAGCTGCTGGGGAAAAAGAGTCTGGAGTTACAATACATTTTGTTAATGAAGAGTATGATAAAGGTGAATTTATTTTACAAAACACGCTTAAAATAGAAGAGGGTTGTAGTGTAGAAGAACTTGAAAATAATATTAAAGCGTTAGAATCAACTAGTATCGTCGAAGCGTTACAAAAACTTATTTAAAACGAAGAAAAGAGATTAGTAATCTCTTTTCTTTCTCATTCTAGTTAACTCTTTTTGTACTGAAATATTGATATTTTCAGCAGGTTCAAAATTTAAAGAGTAGTTTCTATCTTCATAATCAACACTATTTAAAATGATTTTAATTGCTTCCATTCTCGCTTTATGCTTATCATCACTTCTCACAATATTCCATGGAGCACTTCTTGAGTGTGTTCTTTTTAACATCTCATATTTTTTCTCACTAAACTCATCCCATAAATCTTGTGCTTGAAGATCAACTTCACTGAGTTTCCATTGTTTTAATGGATTAGTTCGTCTACTTTCAAATCTCTTGAGTTGTTCCTCTTTTGATACTGAAAAGTATAGTTTTACTAAGATTATATCTTGACGTACTAAGTCGTGTTCGAAATTTACAACATCTTCCATAAAAATTTCATATTGATGTTCTGAACAAAATCCAAATACTGGTTCTACCATCGCTCTATTGTACCAAGACCTATCAAATAGAACTGTTTCTCCACCTGTAGGGAAATGCTCTATATATTTTTGGAAAAACCATTGACCTTTTTGTGTTTCAGTTGGTTTTCCAAGTGCAACAACTTTATAATGTCGAGCATTCATATATCGAGTCATACGTCTAATAGCTCCACCTTTACCACTTGCATCTCTACCTTCAAATAAAATAATCATTTTTTTACCAGATTTTTCTAAGTGATCTTGCATTTTGATAAGTTCGATTTGGTATTCTTGCATTTGAGCGTTGTCATATACTTTTTGTATACCCTCTTGTAATGTAAGTAAATCAACAGTTTTATAATCACCTATAATAGATTTTAAAAACTTATTTTCCTCTTTTAATCTTTCTGTTTCTTTATTTGGTTCTATTTTCACAGCTTGCTCTTTAATATTTTTCGTAGGTGTTTTATTTTGTCTTAAATCATTTGACAAACTATTTTTATAATTTTCTAAAAGAGAATATGCTCTTATATCTGTTAAATTATCAACTTTATCATATCCTAAAACTTTCATATATCTTTTTTTAAGAAGCTGAAATCGTGCAATGTACTTTTTACCAAAAGTAGGGTGTGCTATTTTTGATTTGTACAATCCTATAAAATCTGTTTTTTCAAAATCATGTAAATTCATTTTTATAACACTTTCGCAAAGGTATTTTGTTCTTCCATAAGTTCAATCTCTTTTGAACCTGAAATAATAACTTTTGTATCTTCAATTAATTGTTTTTTTGATAATTGATTTGGATAGTCTACTTGATTGAGAATATGTCGAATACAATTTATTCTTGCTGCTTTTTTATTGTCACTTCTAACGATTGTCCAAGGACTAGCTTCTGTATTTGATGCCATAAGCATAGAAAACTTAGCAATTGTATATTTATCCCATAACATTTGTGATTCTTTATCTACTGGACTTAATTTATACTGCTTAAGTGGATCTGTTTCTCGTTTTTTAAATCTTAAACCTTGCTCTTTTTTGGATACTGAGAAGTAAAATTTCAATAATATAATACCTGATTTTACAAGCATATCTTCAAACTGTGGTACTTCTCTTAAAAATTCATGATGTTCTTCTGGTGTACAAAATCCCATAACTGGTTCAACACCACCTCTGTTATACCACGATCTGTCAAATAAGACTATCTCTCCAGCACTTGGAAGATGTTGAGAATATCTTTGGAAATACCATTGTGTTTTTTCGGTATCACTTGGTTTCTCTAATGCAACTACTCTAGCACCTCTAGGATTTAGATGTTCTGTAATCCTTTTTATTGTACCACCTTTACCTGCAGCATCACGTCCTTCAAAAATCATTAAAACTTTTAGACCTTTGTCTTTAACATGATTTTGAAATTTCAGTAGCTCAATTTGTAATTTGGTCAATTCTTTTTCATATGCTAAAGTTTCTTTCTTAACCCAAATTTGGACTTTATTTCCTTCCTCTTTCATCTCATTACGTTTACGTTTAAAATTGTTTGATTTATGTTTTTCATCTCCACACGTATCAATCTCTTCACAATCTTTGAATTCTTCGTTTATAATTTGTCTACCCTTACCCATTTAAAACCTTTTGTAAATTGTTACATATATTTTAGCTAAAAGTGCTTTACAAATTGGTTACATAAGCTAATTAAGCAACATTTTGCTAAAATATATATATGAACAAAATTGACTTTTTAAAACTACCAAAAAATATAAAAGAGTTGGATTTATCTGAAATCATGGATAATCTTTACTTTTACTCGTATCATTGTAAATATTTAAGAAAAATCCAAAATAATAATATGGATAAAGAAGATCCACATTATATCAGTACTTATAGTAGTTTTATAGGTGAAGTTTATGAAAATGTTATTTATGAACTTTTGATAAAGTATGCTGTAGCAACAAAAGAGATTACCCATTTTATTCTAAAAGGTCCTCATCAAGATAAATATGAAAATTTAAAAAATGGATTGATGATAGATAGAAATTCTCAAATAGTCTATAAAGCTGGATATAAAGATGTGACTGAGTTTGATGCTTTGTTTTTTACAAAAGATAGTGTATGTTTTGTTGAAAGTACAATTGTAAAAACTACTACTAGTTTACGAAAAAGATTAAAAAAGAAAAAAGCATTATTGGAAGTATTATTTCCAAAATTGCACATTAATGCGCTTATAATATTAAGCGAAGGTGCTATGGGAGTAAATGTTTTTCCAAAATATTGTAAGGTATGGGTAACTAACTCGCTTACAAATGAAAAGTTAATTTATGACTTGATTTACAATAACAATACAAATGGAAAAAAATTTATTACTTTTAAAGATAAAAAATTAATACATTCAAATAGTGTGAGTTTAGTTACCTTTAAATACTTTGATACTATTTCATGGATTTTAAGAACTGTTCGAAAAAATAGAAAAGATGTACTTGATTATAATTTTTTAAAAACTGATGTAATAGAACGGTATTTTGAAATTTTTAGCAAGTTTTATATTGGACATGTAGATGCAAATACATTTGTAAAAATACTTCAATTTACGGGTATCGAAAATATTTCTGAAGATATTCCCTTAAATAATATTCAAGATGATCAAATAGTAGTAACTATAGAAAAAACAAAAGAGAGTTATGTCCTTATTTATTATATTAAGGTTATTGGAGATAAGTTAAAAAAACTTGAAATAAATGGAACCACCTTAACCGTTTCAAATAAAGATCCGAAAGGATTCACTTCGGCAGAAACAAAATATATTCGATATATTTTCAAAAAATCTTATAAATTTTCACTTGATGATATAAAATCTATAAATAATGTGATAGATTTTACAGTAACTAATTAAAAACGTGATATAATACAGATATTCTAGATAGTTCGGGATTTTCCTGTTTTTTTGGGTCCGATACTGTTTTTATACGGTTGATTGTAATTACAATTGTGTGTAGTACTTCTCTTCTTTACTTATAAAGAAGAGATTGCAACTCCTAACGTTGTTTTCTTGACTGTAGCATTTTGGCTTTTAGGGCCGCCTATGGGTTAACGGCTGTTTGGAATAACTTATACATTTTGGTAAAGAATTTTTTAGACTGATATACGTATTAGTTAGAATTATTTATTTTCTCCTCCTTTACGTAATAACTTGAAATAAAATGAAATATTTATTTTTAATTGTAATGTTTACTCATCAAAAAGTACCATATTTTGAAAGATTATTTAAGCAAAAATTTGTTAAAATATATACGAAATACTAACAAATTTTAAGGATACTTTGAAATGAATATATTAATACTTGGAAGTGGTGGTAGAGAATACTCTATTGGACTTGCTATCTCAAAAGAAGAAACAGAACACAATTTATATTTTATGCCAGGAAATGGTGCAACAACACAATTAGGTAAAAATATTAATATTAAAGATTATTCAGAATTAAGCCAATGGGCAAAAGAAAATAACATCGAATTAACAATAGTAGGTCCAGAACAACCTTTAGTTGATGGTGTTGTAGATATTTTTAAAGAAAATGGATTAACTATTTTTGGTCCATCCGCTGCTGCTGCACAGTTAGAAGGAAGTAAAGTATATATGAAAAATATACTCAAGAAATACAATATTCCTACTGCAGCATTCATAGAAACCCAAAATAAAGATGAAGCATTTAACTTTATAGACAGTATGACTAAAACACCTATTGTTGTTAAAGCTGATGGGTTATGTGCTGGTAAAGGTGTAATCATTGCTATGAGCAAAGAAGAGGCTAAAGAAGCCGTTGCTGGTATGTTAAGTGGAGAGAGTTTTGGAGAGGCTGGAAATGCAGTAATCGTTGAAGAGTATTTAGATGGTTATGAACTTTCTATTTTTGCTATATGTGATGGTGAGAACTATGTAGTTCTTCCTGCAGCTCAAGATCATAAAAGAATAGGGGATGGTGATACAGGACCAAATACAGGTGGAATGGGTGCTTATGCTCCAACGCCACTTGTAAATGATGCTATTTATACTAAAGTTGAAGAGCGAGTTATAAAACCAACATTAGCCGGTATGAAAAATGAAGGTGCTCCTTTTGAAGGTGTCCTTTTCATTGGAGTAATGGTAGTAGATGGGGAACCAATCATATTAGAATATAATGTACGATTTGGTGATCCAGAATGTGAAATTTTGATGCCATTGCTTGAAAATCCAGTAAGTGAACTTTTTTATAAAGGTGCGACACAACAGCTTAACACTTTTGACTTGCAAATGAAAGATGAATTTGGTGTTGCTGTTGTTATGGCAAGTGCAAATTATCCTTATGGTAGTAGTGAACCAGCTGAAATAATAATAGATGAAATTCATGATGAAGAGTTAAAATCAAATTCTCATATCTCTTTTGCAGGAGTGACAGCACAAGATGACAAACTTTTAGCAACAGGTGGTAGGGTTTTATTATGTGTTGGTTTTGGAGAAAACATAGAACTAGCACGAAATAGAGCGTATGCATTATGTGGTCAAGTTCATTTTGTAGGTAAAAAAATCAGAACTGATATTGCATATCAAGCATTAAAATAATATGAATAATGAACAGGAGCAAATTGATACTAATAATTTACAATTAGCCTCAATAAAATCAAGAATAAAGGCTTTTGTGATTGATGATTTATCTATAACTTTATTAGTTGTCGTAATTTTATGGGATAAAATTTCTTCAACAAATGGAGACTTAATCTCAACAATGATAATAATGAATGAGGCATTTCTCCAAATCATTGTATTGAAGTTTATTTATCAAACTTTTTTTATTTGGTACTATGGTGCTACAATTGGTAAATTAATTGCAAAAATTAGAGTTATTGATTTTGAACATTATGGAAGAATTAGTTTCTCACATTCTTGTATTCGTTCTGCTGGAAGAATTATAAGTGAATCAGTATTTTATATTGGTTTTATTATGGCATACTATGGCGATTCACGACAAACATTTCATGATAAGTTTAGTAAAACGTTAGTTGTAGATGCTTAGAGTATTACTATTAACAATTTTAACGGTAGGTTTTTTATCTGCTAAACAAAGCATTAAAGATGAAAATATACAAATACTTGCAGAAAAACTTGAAATTATCAATAATGTAGTAAATGCTTCAGGTAATGTTGTCGTATACTCCCCAAATTATTATATCACTGCAAATCGATTACTTTATGATAAAGTTAATGAAAAATTAGAACTATTCGATGATGTAAACATTATTCAAAATAATGAAATAATTAGTTATTCACAATATATATTTATCGATATAAAAAAAGATATTAATAATTTTAAACCAATGTTAGTTTTAGACAATACCAATAAAATATGGTTTAATGCTAAAAATGGATTAAAAGTAAAAGAAACTTTTGATTTAAAAGACTCTACTTTATCTAGTTGTGACTGTGAAGATCCAGCGTGGAGTATTAATTTTGGTAGTGGAGATTTTAATACGGAAAAACAATGGATTAATACATATAATACTACTTTGCATATAAAAGATGTCCCTATATTGTATATTCCATATTTTGGTTTCCCTACAGATGACACAAGAAGAACTGGTCTGTTACCACCTACTATAGGGTATTCTAAAACAGAAGGTCTTATTTATGCACAGCCAATTTATTATGCGCCACAGAGTAATTATGATTTTGAATATATCCCCCAAGTAAGACTAAAAAGGGGTTCAGGACACGCTTTAAAATTTAGATATGCTGATTCTTTATATTCTAAGTTGAATATAGAAACAGCTATTTTTAAAGAAAAAGCTGATTATCAAAAAAGTGCTAACCTAACAAATGACAAACATTATGGTTGGAATTTAGATTATAAACGGACTAAACTATTGTCTAAATCTGCAAACAACAGTGATGGTTTAATTATTAAATTTGAAGATATGAATGATATTGATTATTTGAATACTTTGTATAATTCAAGTAATAGAAGTAATAAAGATAAATTTTTAGAGTCTAAAATAAAATATTTTTATAATACAAATGATTACTATGGTGATATTGAAGTAAATAAATTTAATGATATATCTAAAGAAAATAATGATGAAGTGATGCAAAAAATTCCAACGATTAATTTGCATAAGTATTCTAGCGGTATATTTAATAATTTATTAACAACATCAGTGAATATTAACAGTAACAGAAAAACTAGAAAAGTAGGGGTAAGTGGGAATACAACAGAGTTATATATCCCTATTAATTATCATACTTATTTATTTGATGAATATTTAAACTTTTCTTTTACTGAACAAATTAGCTATACAAATATACAGTATAAAAATAGTGATTATAAAGATGCAAATTTTGCTGAGAATAACCATGTTTTATCATTATATAGTGATATGATTAAACCATATAAAAATATAATACATAGTATGGGATTTAATATAACTTATACTGATGCAAATACTTTTAAAAAATCAGGAGATATTTATGATGTAAATGATCCTTTTACTGCAAATCTATCTTCATTTCCAATTTCGCAAACTTCAAAAAATATTTCTCTGGGATTTAGTCAATCAATATACAACAAAAGTACATTAAAAGAGATAGTAAATCATAAGATGAGTCAAAGTTATGTGTATAATAATAATTTAAGTAGTTATGAAAAATATGATTTTCAAAATGATTTAACATATTCTTATGATTATGGAACCCTTTCTAATAGGTTAGTTTACAATTATCTTTTAAAAGGTTTGACTTCATCTTCTATCACCTTGAAATTTTCTAAAGAGAATTATTTTGCCAATATTTATTATGGGTATTTAAAAAATAAAGATACATTAGAAGAAGAGAAAACTATTAATTATGATTTGGGATTTACTTTTATGAAACATTATACTACTTCATACAAAGAAGAGTATGATTTATTAAATAATATAAATAAAAAGCGTGAATATATCTTTAATATTGATGATAAATGTTGGGCAGTAAATTTTAAACTTATTGATTCGTTAATTGCTTCAGATACAACAACTTCGGAAAACTCTACGAGACAAAAAATAGTTTACGTTGAGTTTGACTTAAAAGAATTATTTCAGATTAATCAAAAATATAAACTTGATTCAAGGAAATAATATTTGAAAATGAATAATAAAATCTTTAAAAATAGAAAAGATGCTTTTCAGCAGTTATGTGAAGTTTTGCCTATAAAAAATATGCAAGATGAAAAATGGATTATATTGGCAATTTCAAGTGGTGGGGTTCCTATTGGTATTGATTTATCAGAAAAACTCAATGCAGATTTTGACTATTTATTTACACAAAAAATTTTTACTTCTAAAAATAAAGAGTGTGAGATTGCTATTATTACAGAAACAGAAGAGATAGTAATACATGAAGAACTTATGAAATCATTTGATTTACAACTTGAAGATATCTACGAAGAATCAAAAAAACAATATAGGACTGAGCTAAAAAAATATAAAGCAAAATATCGTAACAATTTAGATATAATGGATTTAGAAAATAGAAATGTTTTATTAGTTGATGAGGGTTTAAACACTGGGTTAACTATGATGGCTTGTATTAAGTCAGTAATCAATCAAAAAGCAAAATCTGTTTTTGTTTCTGTTCCTGTATTACCTGAAGTTGTAATACATGATATTGAAACAATTGCGGATGATTTATTCTATGTAAAAGCACCATCTCACTTTGTGTCTATAGATTTTTATTATGAAACTTTGGAAGATATAGAATTAGAAGATATAGAAAAATTAAAATATAATTATAAAAAGGAAAATAATGTCAACAATATGTGAATTAGAATTAAACAAAATAAAAGAGGTTTTTGAATTTGATAAAGTTGCAAAACAAAGTAATGGTTCAGTTTTATTAACTGTAGGCAACACTGTTTTAATGGCTACAGTTGTTTCAGAATTTGACAATCCAGTAAGTGAAGATTTTACTCCACTTACTGTTCAATATATTGAAAAAACTTATGCTGCTGCAAAATTTGCAGGTGGATTTATAAAAAGAGAAGGGAAACAAAGTGATTTTGAAACACTTACTTCGAGAGTAATTGATAGAAGTTTACGACCATTATTCCCAAAAGGTTATGTGTATCCTACAACGATTACTGTTATGGTTTTAAGTGTAGATACAAATGCTGATTTACAAGTATTAGCTTTAAATGCTGCAAGTGCTGCTTTGTACACTTCAAATATTCCTGTTAACAAATCAGTATGTGCTACTAGAATTGGTAAAATTGATGGTGATTTAGTGGTAAATCCATCTTTAGATAATATGGAAAATTCTACATTAGATTTATTTATTGCTGGAACTTCAAGTGAACTTTTAATGATTGAAATGAAAGCGATTTCTACATCTGAAATGGTTGAAGTTGATGTAGAAAGTTTTACAAAAATTCATAATATTAATGATATTAGCGAAGCTGATTTAGTAGATGCCATTGCTATGGCTTCAGAGAATATTACGAATACTAATAATACTTACGAAAAAAGTTTTGAGTTTGCAAAACAAGAGATTGAAACTGTTGAGTTAATGGAAACAAAAATAGAATCATCTTTAATTGAATATGTAAATAATAATTATTCTTCAAATATTAAAGATGCGATTAAAGTTATGGCAAAAAAAGAAAGATATAGTGGATTGAAAAATATTGCTCAATTAATTTCAGAAGATGCACATTCTGTTGAAAATGAAATTGATTTAAAAGATATTCAAGAAGCAGTAGAGATTGTGAAAAAAACTATTGTAAGAGATATGATAATTAATGAAAAATTAAGAGCTGATGGAAGAGGACCTTCTGATGTAAGACCAATTACAATAGAAACAAATCTTTTACCATCTGCGCATAGTAGTTGTTTATTTACAAGAGGAGAGACTCAGGCTTTAGTAGTTGCAACTTTAGGAAATAATAAAGATGCACAAATGTATGAAAGACTAACTTCAAAAGGGAATGAAAATGAAACATTTATGGTTCACTATAATTTTCCTGGATTTAGTGTGGGTGAAGCTAAGCCTATTTTTGGTGTAAGTAGAAGAGAATTAGGTCATGGAAATCTTGCTAAAAGAGCACTAGAATCATCAATAGATAAAGATTATGCTGACACAATTCGATTAGTATCAGAAATTTTTGAATCAAATGGAAGCTCCTCTATGGCTACAGTATGTGGAGGTTCTATGGCGTTAAAAGCTGCAGGTGTTCCTACTTCTTCTTTAGTTGCAGGTGTTGCTATGGGTGGTGTATTTCAAGATGATAAATATGTTGTATTAACTGATATTATGGGACTAGAAGATCATGATGGAGATATGGATTTTAAAGTAACGGGAACTTTTGATGGTATTACTGCACTCCAAATGGATATCAAATTAGGTGGAATTGCACTTGACGTTTTAAAAGAAGCATTAGAACAAGCAAAAGAGGGTAGATTGCATATTTTAAAATTAATGGAAAAAGCAGAAAGTGAAATTGTTCCAAGTGATGCACTGCCTTTGATTGAACAATTTAGTATAGATCCAAGTAAAGTGCTTGCAGTAATTGGAAAAGCTGGTTCGGTAATTCGAGAGATTATTGAAAAGTGGGAAGTTTCAATTGATCTTGATAAAGCAAGTGGAAATGTTAAAATTACAGGAAATAACAAAGATAACATTATGGGAGCATCAGAGCAAGTAAAAAATATATCTTCTAATGCTAAAGCATTTCAAAAGAAAGAGATAATCAATTTTGAAAATTTATACAATGTAGATGATGTTTTAGATGGTAAAGTCGTTAGAATCGCTGATTTTGGTGCATTTATAGAGTTACCAAAAGGGGGAGAGGGATTATTACATATTTCTAAAATTTCTAAAAAAAGAGTTTCTAATGTCAAAGATGTTTTATCTGAAAATGATGTTGTGAGTGTACGAGTTTTAAAGATAAGTAAAGATAGGATAGAGCTTATATCATCGGAGATATAAAGGAATTTTTAGATTACTTTAAAGTAAGTTTAGTTATAGTTACTAATATAAATTTTCATAAATTCGTTTGAAGGGAATATAAATGAAGTTATTAATTGTAGATGATTCCACTATGTTACGAGATATGCTCTCTTATGCATTAGAAGAAGGTGGATATTCGGATGTTACAGAAGCAGTTGATGGAGTTGATGGATTGAAGAAATCTGAAGAAACTACATATGATTTAATTATAACAGATGTTAATATGCCTAATATGGATGGTATTACCTTAGTTGGTGAATTAAGAAAATTATCACAATATGCAAAAACTCCTATTTTGGTTTTAACAACTGAAAGAGGTGATGAGATGAAGGCACAAGGAAAAGCTTCCGGAGCAACAGGTTGGATAGTTAAACCATTTGTTCCAGATCAATTGCTCAAAGCAGTTAACATAGTATTAAGTAAAAATAAATAAAGATAAAGGTGTAGAAGATGTCTGGATTTGATATAACAATGTATAGAGATATGTTTGTAGAAGAAGCTGAAGAGCTTTTTGAGTCTGCAGATAACGTTTTATTAGAAGCTGAAAATAATGGAAGTTTAACTGATGATGAAATGGGACAACTATTTAGAGATGTTCATACCTTAAAAGGGAGTGGAGCTTCTGTTGAATTAGCTTACTTTGCAGAATTTACTCATGATGTTGAAAATATGATGGATAAATTACGAAATCACCAAATTGAATTTATTCCAGAAATGGCAGGAACTCTTATTGATGGTCTTGATGTAATGAAAGAGATATTACAGATGGAATGTGATGGAACAATTGATAGAGATAATTTTACTGAAAAAACATCTGATTTATTAGTGACAATTCGAGCATATATGGATGGTGGTGAAGCTGGTGACTCAGAAAAATCAGCACCAGCACCAGAACCAGAACCAGTTGCGACACCAAGTAAAACAGAGGTTGTAGAGGTTCCAAAAGAAGAAACTCCTGTTAAAAAAGAAGCTAGTTCAAATGATAACCAAGCATGGGGATTTTTTGGTGAAGAAAACCAAGTAGTAAGTAATACATCTGCAGAAAATGAAAATTTTGGCTTTTTTGATGATGCTGAAGAGATTACAGCTGATGCTCAAATTAAAGTTGAAGAGATTAAAGAGGAACCAGTTGCTGAAGTAAAAGCAGTTGAAAAAGCTCCTGCAAAAGCAACTCCATCTTCAAAAAAACCTTCAAAATCTTCAAAAGAACCTGCACAAGCTAAAAAAGCAGCTGCTAGTACTATTAGGGTTAATTTAGATAAAATTGACTTGCTTATGAATAATGTAGGGGACTTAGTAATTACAAATGCTATGCTAACACAATACAGTACTACAATAAAAGAAAATAAAGTAAGAACATCTGTATTAGAAAGACTTGAACTACTCGAACGGCATATTAGAGAGATGCAAGATTCAATTATGAGTATTCGAATGGTACCTATGGAGTCTATTTATTCAAAATTTCCTAAAGTAGTAAGAGATATTTCTAAGAAACTTAATAAAAAAATTGAGTTTAAACATGATGGAGATAGTGTTGAGATTGATAAAGCTATGATTGAGGGATTAACTGATCCTTTAATGCATATTATTAGAAACTCACTTGATCATGGTATAGAGATGCCAGATGAAAGAGCTGCAGCAGGTAAGCCTGAAACTGGAACTATTACTATTGCGGCTGAACAGGCAAATGGTCAAATGATTATTACAATTAAAGATGATGGTAAAGGTGTACCTGCAGATAAAGTTGCTTTAAAATCGTTAGAAAATGGATTAATTGATCAAAATCAATATGATACAATGACAGATAATGAAAAAGCAATGTTAATTTTTGGTGCAGGGGTAAGTACTGCTGATTCAATTACGGATATCTCAGGTCGTGGAGTTGGTATGGATGTTGTAAAAACAAACATTACAAAACTTGGTGGAATTATTAAACTTGATACAGGTATAGGTATTGGAACAACAATCACTATAATGTTACCACTTACACTTGCAATTTTAGATGGTCTTGATATTGCGGTTGGTGATACTAAATATATTTTACCATTAAGTTCAATTGTAGAATCATTACAACCTACACCAGATATGATAAAAAAGATTGGTGATGGAACACAAGATCTTTTAATGTTAAGAGAAGAGTTTATTCCAGTTGTAAGATTGCATCAATTGTTTGATATAGTACCTAAGCATACAAAACTTGAAAAAGGGATGCTTATTGTAGTTAAATCAGGTAGTTTAAAAATTGCTATGTTTATCGACGAATTTTTACATCAACATCAAGTTGTTGTTAAACCATTAGATAAAAACTTTCGAAGTGTTGAAGGGGTTGGTGCTGCAACTGTTAGAGGTGATGGTAGTATTGGATTAATTCTTGATATAATGGGAATTATTGAAGTTCAGAAAAAAACTGAAAAATTAAATTTGAATGCAAAAGAATATAACTTAGCAGCTTCATAGTTATATGGAAAATACTAAAGAGCTACACGATAAAGTAAAAACTATTCTTTATTCTCTTACAGGGATTACTCTTACAGAGAATAAAGATATTATGATTAATAATCGACTTGATAAATTAAAAAGAAATACAAATTTTGATGGAAAATTTGAAAAATTATTAGAAGAGATTGAGTCTGGTAAATATACCACAGAATTTATTAATACTTTTACAACCAACAAAACACACTTTTTTAGAGAAGACTTCCATTTTGTTGATTTAAAAGAGAGAGTACTCCCAGAATTTTTAAAATCTAATAAAAGTATCAATATATATTGTTCAGCTGCTTCTACGGGTGAAGAACCATATTCAATAGCTATGACAGCAAAAGAGACTGATGCTTATATCAAAGCAAAAATCATTGCAACAGATATTGATACTGATGTTTTACAGCAAGCGGCAAATGGTATATACAGATTTCAAAAAAGTTCAAAAGAGTTTCCTGATTGGATAAAACCACAAAAGTATTTTAAAAGAAGAGTTCAAAAGAGTTTAGCCGGCGATGAAGTACTTATAAAAGTAAACGATGATATTAAAAAAATGATCACTTTTGGTCAAATGAATTTAAATAATGATGAGTATCCATTTGAGAATCACCAGTTTGATGTAGTTTTTTGTAGAAATGTTTTAATATATTTCTCGGTAGAAGATCAAAATATAATATTAAAAAAACTGTTTTCATTATTAAAAGTAGGGGGTACTTTATATATAGGGCATTCTGAAAATCCACATGATTTAGTACATTACTCTAAAAGAATTGGACAAAATATTTTTGTTAAAATAAAGGATATTACATGATCACTTTAGGGCATAAAGATGGTTCAATAGAAAAAATTTCTGAATCGAATATTACACAAATAGTTAAAGGGATGAAAACTCATACCATTATAGGTGGTGAATTTGCAGTAGTAAATGATGAAAAAAAAATCGGTTTTAAAACACTTTTAGGTTCTTGTGTTGCAATTATGTTTTATGATAAAAACAAAAAAGTTAAAGGGATGAATCATTTTCTACTACCTGCAACTGAAAACTCAAATGAAGATATGAAATATGGATTATATTCAGTAGAAGCAATGTTAAATGAGATGTATAAATTGGGTTGTAAAAAAGAAAATATGGCAGCAAAAATTTCTGGTGGTGCTGATATTATGAATATTTCATCTACTTTAAAAAGTATTGGACATAGAAATGTAGAGTTTGCACATACTTTTTGTAAATCTGAAGGTTTTAGAATATTATCAGATCATACGCGAGGTAATGATGGAAGAATAATATTAATGGGAGATCGTTTTGAAACATTTATCAAAAATGTTGATAATAATCATACTTCTCAAGAAGTTGCAACACAAGAAAAACGATTACAAAGTGAAATATCAACAAGGCAACCTGCAACTGCCGAGTATATTAGTGGAACTGGTATTTTTGATGAGGATGAGAAAAAAAACAATACTATGGAAATGGAATTTTTTTAATGTTTTCAGTAGTTGTGATTGATGATTCTGTTTCTATGAGAACAATGATTAAAGATATGATAAATAGTCTTGAAGATTTTAATGTAGTAGATACAGCAGCTGATGCTTACGAAGCTCGTGAAAAAATAAAACTTTTAGAACCAGATTTAGTGACTATAGATATAAATATGCCTAAAATGGATGGAGTTACTTTTTTACGTAATTTAATGAGACTTCATCCTATGCCTGCAATTGTAATATCAGGAGAAAGTGTAAGGGGAAGTGATATATTTGAAGATGGGGCAGTAGGTTTTATTCCTAAACCAATACATAATGAATCAATGGAAAATTTCAATGAAAAAATACATGAGACACTATTAAATCTTACCTTTTTGTTAAATAAATATACTATTAAAAAACCAGAGCCAATTGCACCAATAGAGAAAGAAAAGAAAAAAACTAAAATATCAGAAGAATTACTTGAACATCGTGTTCATCCCGATGAAGTATATGAAAATAGCCCTGCATTAACTCCTGGTTCAAAAATTATTGGTATTGGTGCTTCAACAGGTGGAGTGGAATCTTTGTTAAAAATTTTCAAGTCATTACCAAGTGGTTTACCACCTATTGTAATTACTCAACATATTCCGTATGGTTTTTCGAGTTCTTTTGCGCAAAGGTTAAATACTCATTCTAAAGTAAATGTCTCAGAAGTAACAGAAGATACAAAGTTATTGAAGGGTCATGCTTATTTAGCACCTGGAAATATGCATTTAGAGATTGTAAAAGTAGGTAATGAATATATTGGTAAGCTATTAGATATTACAAAAATTAGTCGGCATAAACCAAGTGTCGACTTAATGTTTCGTAGTTTAAATAATAGTGCAGGTGGTGGAGCTATGGCTATTATTATGACAGGAATGGGTGATGATGGCACTATTGGTATAGGAGATTTGTTTAAAAATGGAGCCTATACTGTTGCTCAAGATGAAGAAAGTTGCGTCGTTTTTGGTATGCCTGCACAAGCTATTAAAGCAGGAGCTATAAAAGAAGTTTGTCATTTAGATGATATTGCTGATTTAATAGTAGATTTTACAAATAAGAAAGGAAAGTAGAAGTATGAAAATAAACTTCAAATTATTTACTCTACCTATTATGGTACTTATTTCTCTTGTTTATATAAGTTTTTTATTCTCTTCTGAGATTGATAGATTAAAAAATAAAATAGATAATATCTATTTTGGAAATTTTATACCTGTTCATAAATTACATATTATAAAAGAAGAGTATAATAAAATAATTACAAACCCAAAAGTATATAATGAAAGCAAAAAAATAATCTTAAATAACTGGAATCACTATAATACCCAGTATAAATCAGAACAAGAGAGAAAAGTAGTTCGAAAAATTGATAATCAGGTAAAAAGGTCTTTTAAAAAAAGAAATAGTAAGTTTTATAAATACATAATAAAACAGGTTGATTTATTGATTAAATATGAAGTATCATCTGCTTCTATAGAAAGAAAAAATTTTCTTATTCAATATGAAAAGGTGAATAATTATCTTTTTTATAACCAAATATTTATTATCTCTTTTATAATAATATTTATTTTTACTATTATTATTGTTACAATTAAAAATAATAATAAAATGGAATATTTAGTTGATAAATATAAATCAGATTCTATAACTGATGGTTTAACTGGTTTATATAATAGAAAATATTTTGATAATATTTTAGATGAAGTTTCAATTGTAAGTAAAGAAAACAATTGGAGCAGTGCATTTGTTATGATAGATATCGACTTCTTTAAGCAATATAATGATACTTATGGGCATGATGCTGGAGATATTGCATTAAAAACTGTTTCTAAACTTTTAGATACTATTTTTAATGAAGAGTATGACTATGTTTTTAGACTTGGTGGAGAAGAGTTTGGTATATTAATATTTGATATTGATAGAAATAGATTAGAAAATAGGTTAAAAAGTTTGCAAAAAAGTTTAGCTAGTCAAAAGGTGAAACATGTTGCAAGTAAAACAACTTATTTAACTATTTCAATGGGCGTAGTTATAATAGACAAAGATATTTATTCATTATCACGAACAGATATATATAAATTAGCAGATAAAAAACTATATGAATCAAAAGAACAAGGAAGGGATAAGTACACAATATGACATTTTTATTTGACAAAAATAATCATTTTAATTTAGCTAATATAGTTACATTTTTTAACATTGCTGCAGGGATTATGGCAATATATTTTATTACACATCAAGAATTTTTTGGAGCAGCATTATTTGCTTGGCTTGCAGGAGCTTTTGATATTTTAGATGGGAAAATTGCAAGAAAATATAATTTATCTACAGAATTTGGCGTACAACTTGACTCTTTTGGAGATTTTTTATCTTTTGTAATTGTTCCTGTAATGTTTATTTATTTTGGAATTATTGATGGAAAAGAGTTGCAGTTTTTAAATACTGCATTTGTAGCATTTGCCTTTATTTATTACGTGATTTCTGGTTTGAGAAGATTGATTCAATTTAATATCAATGCTGACGTTGGTGAAGTGAGTAAATATTTTATTGGTGTGCCAACACCTCTAGGAGCTATTTTATTATGGACGGTATATTTGGGATGGGTGTATGAATTTATTCCTAATGAGAATATTGTATTAGGATTAGTAATTTTAGTAGGATACCTTTTAAATTCAAAAATAAAAATTCCACATCCTTAATAGATAAAAACTACTAAGTACTAAGTTAGTAGTTCTAAGAATTTAATAAAAAAACATTAACTTTACAAGATATAATATTTCTATGAAAGTTTCTTTGTTTGAATTTAGGATATTTTAAAAACTCATAAATTTTTAATGAAATTTTAGATAAAATAAGCTAATTTTAACAAAAGAGTATAATTTATGGAAACAAAAATAGAAACAAAAGAAGAACAATTAACTGGTTCTCAAATAGTAATAGAAGCACTTAAAAGAGAAAATACAGAAGTTGTATTTGGTTATCCTGGTGGAGCTATTATGAATGTATATGATGAGATCTATAAACAAGATTATTTTCAACATATATTAGTAAAACATGAGCAAGCAGCAGTACATGCAGCAGATGCTTATGCAAGATCAAGTGGAAAAGTAGGGGTAGCAATCGTTACTTCTGGTCCAGGATTCACAAATGCAGTTACTGGAATAGCGACCGCATATACAGATAGTATTCCTATGGTTATTATTAGTGGACAGGTTCCAACTGCAGTAATAGGGACAGATGCATTTCAAGAGATTGATGCTGTTGGTATTAGTAGATCATGTACAAAACATAATTTTCTAGTTAATGATGTAAAAGATTTAACAAGAGTAATGAAAATTGCATTTCATATTGCACAAACAGGAAGACCTGGTCCTGTACATATTGACTTACCAAAAGATGTAAGTGCTGAACTTGCTAGTTTTAACTATGAACAAGAGTTTGAATTACCAACTTACAAACCTACAAAAAAAGGGAATGTAAGACAAATTAAAGCTGCGTTACAAAAGATTAGCGAATCAAAAAGACCAGTATTGTATGTAGGTGGTGGGGCAGTACTTTCAAACTGTTACGAAGATATTAGAGCCTTTGCACATCAAACAAAAATACCTGTTGTAGAAACACTAATGGCTCGTGGTATTATGAGAAGTGATGACGATTTATTATTTGGTATGTTGGGTATGCATGGTGAATATGCTGCAAATATGGCTATGAGTGAAGCTGATATGATTATCTGTTTAGGTGCTAGATTTGATGATAGAGTTACAGGGAGACTTGATGTATTTGCAAAAAAAGCACAAGTAGTTCATGTTGATATTGATCCTGCAAGCATTGCGAAAATAATTAAACCAAATTATCCTATTGTTGGAGATTTAGCTATTGTAATGAAGCAAATATTAGAGCATACAAAAGATTTTGACTTTAATGATTACTCATCATGGCATAATAAGCTTTTAGAGTATAGAAAAGAACACCCTTTAGCATATCATGAAGATTCTGATAGATTAAAACCACAATGGGTTATTCAAAGAACTGGTGAACTATTAGGTGATAAAGCATTAATCTCTACAGATGTTGGTCAACATCAAATGTGGACTGCACAATTTTATCCGTTTAATTACCCAAGACAATGGATGACAAGTGGTGGATTAGGAACAATGGGTGTTGGTTTACCTTATGCAATGGGTGTAAAAAGAGCAAATCCAGATAAAGTATCTGTTAACTTTACAGGTGATGGTTCTATTATGATGAATATTCAAGAGATTATTACTTGTACACAATACAACTTACCACATATTAATATTATTCTAAACAATAATTATTTAGGGATGGTAAGACAATGGCAAACAAGATTCTATGAAGATAGATTAGCTGAAACAAATCTTGAGATACAGGCAGATTTTACAATGCTTGCTCAATCAATGGGTGGAGTAGGTTATCAAGTGCGTACAAAAGAAGAATTTGATGCAGCCTTAGAAGATGCTGTTGCTTCAAATAAAGTTGCTATGATTGAAGTTATGATTGAGAGACGAGAAGAAGTACTTCCTATGGTTCCAAATGGTCATGCCTTAGATGAGATGCTTTTATTAGAAAAAAAAGGAGATAAATAATGAATAATTTTAATCATTTTTATGACAGTGAAGAACGAAGAACTGTATTATCTATTATAGTAATTAATAAAGATTCAGTTCTAAGTAGAATAGTCGATTTGTTTTCTGCAAGAGGTTACAATATAGACAGTTTAACAGTTGCTCCTATTCCTAATTCTGAATACTCAAGAATAACAGTTATAACAGTTGGTATTGCAAGAACAGTTGATCAAATAGTTAAACAATTAAATAAATTAGTACCTGTATTAAAAGTAAATGAACATATTAATATGATTGAAAAAGATACTGTACTTATAAAAATACCTTTAGATCAAAGTTTAAGTGATGTAGATGTTCTAGCACGTGCTTATAATGGAGCTATTCAAAATGTTACGGATGAAGCAATAGTTATCTCAGCAACAGATGATCCTAAAAGAATATTAAATTTTATAAAAGTGATTCAAAAATATAAACCAATGGAAATAGTACGAAGCGGTGTAGTCGCTATAGAAAGATAATATTGAATATGAATTTAAAATTTATTTTAGAAGATTTGCAAATAGAAGTTGATATACATAAAGATATTGAGCTTGATATAAATATTCAAGGACTCAATACCTTGCAGGATGCACAAAAACATGAGATATCATTTCTAGAAAATAAAAAATATTTGAATGAACTTAAAAACTCTCAGGCAACAGCAGTTTTTGTAACTGAAGAGTTTAGAAGTTATGTACCTAAAACTTCTATTGCTTTAGTTGTAAAAGAACCATATATCTATCTTGCTAAAGCGAGTAAATATTTTGCTCCTAAAATTGTAGAAGAGATAGGGGATGATACAAAACTAGGATTTAACTGTACAATTATGCCAAATGCTAATATCGGTTTTAATGTTGTTATTGGTGATAATTGTATTATTATGGATGGTGCATATATTGGTGATAATGTAACAATTGGAAACAATACTGTTGTTCATCCAAATGTTACTATTTACAGAGACTGTATCGTTGGAGATGATTGTATTATTCATTCAGGAACTGTAATTGGGAGTGATGGATTTGGGTTTGCTACTACTAAAATGGGTGAACATATAAAAATTTATCAAAATGGTAATGTAATCATTGGAAAAAATGTGGAAATAGGGGCAAATTGTACAATTGACCGAGCTGTATTTTCTAGTACTATTATAAAAGATATGGTACGTATAGATAATTTAGTACATATTGCACATAATTGTATTATTGGGAAAGGGAGTATCTTAGTTACTCAAACTGGATTATCTGGATCTACTACATTGGGTGAATATGTTGTAATGGCAGGACAGAGTGGAACTACTGGGCATCTAGAGATTGCATCTCATACAACTATCTCTGCACGAGGAGTTGTTTCAAAATCTATTACAGAACCTAAAAAACAATGGGCAGGATTTCCATTGATGGAACATCGAACTTGGCTTAAGTTACAAGGTCGAATTACAAAACTTTTAAAAGGATAAGTCATATTTTTTAAAATAGCCTCAATAATAACGGCGTTTATTTTAATCTTTTTATCTATCTCTATTTTTATTTCAGATGTAAATGAGGTAGGTAAAATTGGTTCGGTGGTATCTTTTTATTCTAAAGAATATTTAGGATATCTTGCTTATATTTATCTTATTTTTTTCTTATATGTTTTATATCAATTTAACTTTACTAAAGTTCATGATATTGTTATAAAAATATGTTCTACTGTTTTATTATTTATCTCTTTAGTATTGTTTCAGTCACTAATTATCAGTGGTAAATTATCAGGAAAAATTGGAAATACCTTAGTTGATTCATTATCACCTTTTGTTGGACTTGTGGGTTTATGGATATTTGTTATTATCGGCTTTGTAATATCTTTTATATTACTTGTTGATACTGACGATTTATTTCATATAAATACGAGTAAATTCAAAGAAAAAATACGATTATTTTTTCAATTCACTTATCCTAAAAATAAAATAAAAAACTTACCTCCTAAATTAAATAGAAGCCATGAACAAAAAGTTACAGTAAAAGAAGTAGGGGATACTGCTGAAATTTTAATAGAAGAGGAGACTGAAGTTTCTCAACCAATTTTTGAGAATCCACCCATTTCTCAAATTGAAGAAAAAATTACAAAACAAGAAGAATTTATCGAAGAAGAAGTGTTTGAAAAAGATATGATTGTTGAACCTGTATTTGAGAAAGAGATTATCTCTGAACCAGAAGTAGAAGAGGTAATTATACCAAAAGCAATTAATAAAACAACAGAAGAGAAAAAACATTCAGTAATTGTTGATGTGTTAGAAGAAAATAAAAAACTTTTAGCCGATATAGAAGTGGGAAAAATAGAAAAACCAAAAGATTTTCAACTTCCATCTACGTATATTTTTCAAGAAGCACCAAAAGAATCAAAGCAAAAAATTAATGAAGCTGTAATCGATCAAAAAATAAAGGATCTTTTAGAAAAGTTAAAGATGTTTAAAATTGATGGTGATGTTGTACGAACATATACAGGACCAATTGTTACTACCTTTGAATTTAAGCCAGCACCAAATGTAAAAGTTTCAAAAATTCTAAATCTTCAAGATGATTTAGCGATGGCTTTAAAAGCACAAACAATAAGAATACAAGCTCCAATTCCAGGGAAAGATGTCGTAGGAATAGAAGTCCCAAATGAAGAATCTCAAACTATCTATATGAGAGAAGTACTTGAGAGTGAATTGTTTCAAAAAGCATCTTCTCCATTAACAATGATTTTAGGGAAAGATATAGTAGGAAATCCATTTATTACAGACTTGAAAAAATTACCTCATTTATTAATTGCAGGGACAACTGGAAGTGGTAAATCTGTAGGTTTAAATTCTATGATTTTATCGTTATTGTATAAAAATTCACCAGATACTTTAAAATTAATTATGATTGACCCTAAAATGATTGAATTTTCTATTTACAACGATATTCCACACCTTTTAACTCCCGTAATTACAAAACCAATGGAAGCTATTAATGCTTTAGCAAATATGGTTATGGAGATGGAGAGAAGATATGTTCTTATGGCTGAAACAAAAACAAAAAATATTGAAAGTTATAATGAAAAATCAAAAAGTATAGGATATGAAGCGTTTCCATATATAGTAATAATCATCGATGAGTTAGCTGATTTAATGATGACAAGTGGAAAAGAGGTTGAAATTTCTATTGCAAGAATTGCTCAAAAGGCTAGAGCTTGCGGTATTCATCTTATAGTTGCTACGCAACGTCCTTCAGTTGATGTTGTTACAGGATTAATTAAAGCAAATTTACCAAGTAGAATTTCTTATAAAGTGGGACAAAAAGTAGATAGTAAAATTATTTTAGACTCAATGGGTGCAGAATCATTATTGGGTAGGGGAGATATGTTATTTACTCCTCCAGGTATGAGTGGTTTAGTAAGACTTCATGCTCCTTGGAGTGATGAAAAAGAGATTGAAGAGGTTGCAGATTTTCTGAAAGAACAAAGAGAAGCTTCTTATGATATTAGTATATTAAAAGAAAAAGTTGAAGAAGGTTTTGCTGGGACAAATAACTCTAATGAAGTTGGGGAATTAGATGAACTGTATGAGCAAGCAAAACTTGTAGTTATTCAAGATAAGAAAAGTTCAATTAGTTATTTACAAAGAAGATTAAAAATCGGATATAACAGATCTGCTACAATTATTGAGCAATTAGAGATGTCTGGTGTTTTATCATCTCCTAATGCTAAAGGAAACAGAGAAATACTAGTTTAAGAAGTATATGAAAATATACTTCTTATTAGTAATATTATTTATTGTATTGGAAACTATAATTTCCAAACTATTATATAAGTTATGGTATACTTCTATTTCTATATAAATACAAAGGAAAAATACTATGCGATACCCCTTAGATTGTGAAAAGTCTTTTCATAAAACATTTTTATTTTGGTTAAGTAGATTTGTTAGAAATAAGATTACAAGTTTATCAAATAGACAAGTTACAGACAAAGATAGACTTGCGCAAATTATACAAGAACTAATTCACGGTTTTGATTCTATCGATCAATTAAAAATTCTGATGAAAGAAGTTCGAAATATTGGAATCACAAGTATTCATGTATATTATTTACCTTTAGAAAAACTGTATCGTTTTATGATAAATTTTGGTGCCTCATCTATGAAAGAGATAGATGAAGAGATATTAAGTGATTTTTTAGCGAGCGAAACTGCAAATTTGTCAGATGCTACAAAAAAGAATTATCGTATTGCCCTACTTGGTTTTTTTGGATTTATTGATAAGCAAAATGAAGAAAAAAATGGAACAGCTTATAGATATGGAATTGAATTAAAAAACTGGGGAGGCTTAGCAGGAAAAAGTGGAAGTAAACTTCCATCATTTCTGAATAAAGAAGAAGTAAATAAATTTATTAATGCTATTAATAATTATCCTTATAAAAATCATAACATAGCTGCTAGAAATCGTTTAATAATTAAAACCATTTTATACACAGGTATTCGTGTAGGTGAAGCTATCTCTATAAATCAAAAAGATTTTATGAAAGATGGTGATTCTTATATTATTCAAGTAAGAGGAAAAGGAAATAAACCAAGAGTTGTAATGATAAGAGAAAAAATTATTAAAAAAGATTTAGCTATGTGGTTAGATTTTAGAGTGTGTGATGAAAATCTCTTTTTTTGTAACCAAAAAGGGAAAAAACTGACACAATCATATATTAGTCGACTTGTAGAACAAATTTTATTAAGTGTTGGTTTACGTAAAGAGAAAAATGGGGCACATATGTTACGACATACTTTTGCTACCCTACTTTATCAAAATAGCCATGATCTTATTTTAGTACAAGAATCTTTAGGACACGCAGATATAAATACTTCTAGAATATATACACATTTTGATAAAAGTCAACTACAAAGAACTACAGATATTTTTTAATTGCTGTAACTCTTACCAAAATGATTCTGTAGTATAATCATTCTCTTTTTCGAGAAGTTCTAAAAAGAGAGTGTCTGAATAATCTAAATATAATGAGTACTGATCTAGATAAATAGTTTTTTGTATATTTGTTTTGTTTATATATGCTGGTTCATTAATAGACAACGATAAATCATTTAAATAATACTCTACCATTGAAGGAGCAAGGTTTTGAATCTCTTGCTCTAATTCATCAAAAGAAGAAACTTTAAATGTTTGAAATAATGAATTTGTATCTAACTGTATTATCAATTAGTTACTAAATCCATTTAATAATGATTGCATACGACCTAAATCAATCTCTTTATTCTCTTCTTGTTTTTCAGAAGAAGAAGGATTATTATTAATCTCTATAGCTTCATCTATTGTAACTGATTCTGTTAGAGACTCAATCTCCTCATCTATAATAGAGTTAATATTATCAGAGTCATTAGTATTAATAAATTCTTCTGTACTAATCACTTTTTCTTCATCAGTTTCTTTAGCTCCTAGTATAGTTTCTATTCTACCAAGCATTGTATCCATTTCACTAGAGTTATGTTCGGTTGTATCGTTTAATATATTTAATCTATTTTCTAATTCATTATTTTTTATTTCGAGATTCTCAACTTCTTCTTTTAGAAGAGAATTATCTTCTTTTAAACTTTTAGACTCTTCTTGTAAACTTTCATAAGCATCTAAAAGTTGATTAAGTGCTTTACTTAATTGCTGTACTGTACCGTTATCTTGCATTTTAAATCCTTGCTTTCATAATTATTAGAATATTATCAAAATTTAACTGATAATTCCATCAATCTTAAGTAAAGATTTTATATCTGGTTCTTTATCTGCAAACTTCATATATAATGTATTCATATCTAAACTACCACCCTGCCCTAAAATAATCTCTTTATATCTAGTAGCAAGTTCTTTATTATCAATTCCTTTTTCAATAAATAAATAAAAAGCATCAGCACTTAACACTTCTGCCCATTTGTAGCTATAATATCCAGCAGCATAACCCCCTGCAAAAATATGGCTAAATCCATTTTGAAACTTATTATACACTGGCGGTTTAATCACTGAAATTTCATCTCGTATTGTATTTAAGATATTTTGAACTTCTTCTTCATTATATAGCTTTTGGTGTATTTTAAAATCAAATAGTGCAAACTCTAGCTGTCTAATTGTAGATAATGAAGATTGAAAATTTTTCGCTTTGATAAGTTTATCTATCGCATCATCATCTAAAATAGCTCCTGTCTCATAGTGTTTTGCAAATAGTTTTAAGATATCTTTATCGTAAGCAAAATATTCTAAAAATTGTGATGGAAATTCTACTGTGTCCCAAGCAACACCATTTATACCACTAACCAAAGGTTCTTTTACGGTACTTAACATATGATGCAACGCATGACCCATCTCATGAAACAAAGTTACTACATCACTATGTCGTAAAAGCGATGGTGTATTATCTGTGGAGATTGGAAAGTTACATACTATATATGCCGTTGCTAAAGTTTCTTTATCATTTACAACACCATGAGTATGCCAGTTATTCATCCAAGCACCACCCCTTTTATCGTCTCTAGCTTCTAAATCAATATAGAGTCTTGATATAATTTTGTTTGTGTTCGAGTCACTTAGTTCGTAAACGACTGCTTTATCATCCCATACAGGTGTATCTACTTTTGTAAATGTGATGTTAAATATTGTATTTAAAAAATCAAATAAACCATTTAATACACTGTTTTTTTCAAAATATGGTCTATAATACTCTTCATCTATATCATATTTTTCCTCTTTGAGTTTTTGGCTGTAGTAACCTAAATCATAACTTTGGATATCTTCACAACCATCTTTTAAACTAAATTCTTTAAGTTCTTCAACCTCTTGCTTTGCTTTGTCTTGAGAGTATTTTCCAAGTTCTGATAAAAAACTTAAAACATCATCTTCTGATTTTGCCATTTTTGTAGCAAGTGAAAGCTGTGCATAGTTTTCAAAACCTAAAAGTTTCGCTTCTTTTTGTTTGAGTTCTAAAATTTGTTCGATAAGTTTTCCATTTTGTGGAGCTCTTGTGCAGTATGCTTTATATATCTCTTCTCTTTTTTCTCTATTTGTTCCATACGTAATATAAGCAATATAAGATGGCATTTGAAGAGTAAATTTATATTTTGTTTTTCCATCTTTTTCATCCGTAAATGTAGCTATCTCTAAATCACTTTTTGGTATCTCTTTTACGTCCTCATAATTATCTAAAATCATCTCCCAATTATTTGTAGCATCTAAAAGGTTTTGAGAGAACTCTTTTCCTAGTTCACTTAACTTTAAATTTAACTCTTCGAGTGTTTGTTTATCTTCCTTACTAAGTCCACAACCACCAAGTTTGAAGTCTCTTATCTCATTTTCTAAAACTTTTTGTTGTTCTAGTGTTAAGGAGCTATTATACTTAGACTGTATATCTTTTATAGCACTATAAACATCTTCATTTGATGCTAATTGTGAACTATAAATAGAGATTAAAGGTAAACACTCATTATATACTTTTTGTGTAGTTTCACTATTTTTTACACTATCTATATGAAAAATAGGAGTACAAAACTGTTCTAAATCTTCACCCATTTGAGTTAATGGATGAACAAAATTGCCATACGTTTTCTCTTCTATTTTTAGTAATTCTTCTAATTGTTTTTTATTTTTTTCTATTAATTGTTCTAATGTTTTTGCACTATTTTCAAAATCTTTTAAATCAAATTCTTTAAACATTTTTTGCCTTTGGAAATATTTTTTGTTAGTATACTCAAAGTATCTTTTATCTTAATGAATAGGAAAAATTATCATATATTACTCTTTGTAAATTTAGGATGAATCCCTTCAAATATTTATTATAATAAATAAAGATATATGGTAAATAGAGTTGATAGTGGAGTTTTTAGGGGGGATAGTTTTTACACATGATGATTTACTATATCATGTGTAAAAGATTGTGATAATAAGGTTTATTCTTTGTAATTATTAAGTAGAAGTTGTCTTCGAATTAAAGAAATACGATTGTTTAATATGTCAATAAGTTCAAGGTATGTTATTTTATCATTATCTATATATAAGTTTTTATAATTTGTTGTATCAGCTGTATCTTTAAAATTATTATAACTTTTATTTTCTTTTGTAACTAGTCGTTTTTTATTTTTTTCCTGTTTTAGTTTGTGTAACCAATTTTTGTATAGCTTTAACATCTCTTTATCAAAAATATATGGCTTATGTAAATCGAGTTTTTTTTCTTTAAAAGTATCAATATAAACCTCATATTTTAATGGAGCAATTAAAGTTAGTAATTTTGTTTTATAAAATAACTCTACTCCTATCTTGCTGTGTAGTTGTATCAAATTTTTATTCATCAATTCTAATACCAAATCTCTATCTTTATTTTTTACAGTAGATTCACTTTTTTCTTTGTTTTGTTGATTTGTAGTAGCATTGTTATTTGATAACTTACTTGCAATAGTTTTTTGAATCTCATTATTTGATTGAGATAGTAGCTCTTGTAATGCATTTAGATTTTTTTCATTTACTGTAGTAATACTTGTGTAGCTTAAAAAAAGAGTTATTAATATCGAGATAACCACAATAATTAAAGTAATAATAGTAGATTTAACTAGGGCGTTTTTTGATTGAATTAAAATGTTCTTTTCAAGTTCTTTTTGTGAACTTTCAAATTTTTCTCTTATGAGTAAATTGTAATTTTCTTCTTTACGTTTTATCTCTAGTTTTACATCTTCTTTGATTGTATTTAACTCTTTTTTTATAGTGTCATTTTCTACTACTAAGTCTTTATTCTTTTTGACAGATTCTTCTAGTTCTTTTTGAATGTCATTATTTGTTTGCAATAAGTGCTTATTTTTTTCTTTTACTTTCTCTAGTTTTTTAAAATACCGCTTCTCATTTTTTGTGTTTTGGTTGTTCATATTTTACCTTTATATTTTAATTTTTTTGCAGAGAATTATGAAATATATTTTACATACGAATAATATTTCCCGCCCTATAATTGTTTTTCTAAATAATATCCAGTATAACTTTTTGTTTCTTCATGTGTTTTAGCTACTTGTTCTGGTGTACCTTGGGCGATAATTTGTCCACCCTTAGCTCCACCTTCATATCCCATATCTATAACATAGTCAGCATTTCGTACAACATCAAGATTATGCTCAATTACGATAACACTATTTCCTAAATCTACAAGATGGTGTAATACTTGCGTAAGTCTATCTACATCTGCAAAATGAAGACCAGTTGTAGGCTCATCTAAAACATACAAAGTATTTCCAGTATCTCTTTTAGATAACTCTTTACTTAGTTTGATTCTTTGAGCTTCTCCACCACTTAGAGTGACAGCATTTTGCCCTAGAGTTATGTACCCTAGCCCCACATCAAGTAATGTTTTTAGTTTCGCATGGAGTTTTGGAACTTTTACAAAAAACTCAAAGGCTTCATCAACAGCCATATTTAAGATATCTGCTATAGATTTACCCTTATAGAGTATCTCTAAAGTTTGAGGATTATATCTTGCACCATTACAATCTTCACACTTTACCATGATATCTGGTAAAAAGTGCATCTCTATTTTGATTTCACCTTCACCTTGACATTTTTCACATCGACCACCTTTTACATTAAAACTGTATCGACCTATTGCATATCCTCTTAACTTACTCTCTTTTGTTTCTGCAAATAATTTACGTAAGTCATCCATAAGTCCAGTATATGTTGCAGGATTTGATCTAGGAGTTCTTCCTATTGGGCTTTGATCAAGATAAATTACTTTATCAAGTTTATCCAATCCATCGATACTCACACCATCTATTTTTGTCACTTTTCTAGCATGGTTTAAAAGCTCTTTTGCTACTGGTAAAAGAGTATGTAAAATAAGAGAAGATTTTCCACTTCCACTTACTCCAGTAATTGCACAAAGATTTTTTAAAGGGATTTTTACATCAAGATTTTTGATGTTATTTAAGTTCACATTTTGAATCTCAATAAACTCTTCTTGTGGTCTTCTTTTATAATACTTAATCTGTTTTTTTCCATTTAAATATTGCGCTGTTAGTGTATCGCTCTTAAGGAGCTTTTTCATATCTCCATGAAAAACTACTTCTCCACCATATTTTCCAGCATTTGGTCCTATATCTACTATGTAATCTGCTGCTTCCATAGTCTCTTGGTCGTGTTCTACAACAATTACAGTATTCCCTTTTTGTTGTAAAGCTTTAAGGGTCTTTATTAGTTTTGCAGTATCTCGCTCATGTAGTCCAATACTTGGTTCATCTAGTACATACATAACCCCTGTTAAACCACTACCAATTTGTGAAGCAACTCGTATTCTTTGAGCTTCTCCACCAGAGATAGTTCGGGCATCTCGACCTAAAGTTATATACCCTAATCCCACATCAAAAAGAAAAAATATTCTTTCTCTTACCTCTTTTAAAATAGGTGCAGCTATCATTTTTTCTTGTTCGTTAAAGTACTCGAAATTTTTCTCATCTTGGAAAAAAGCATGAGATTTTTCTATAGGCATATCTAATATATTTGCTATTCCTGAATCTGCAACCTTTACAGAAAGTGATGGTGCTTTTAATCTATGACCTCCACAAATGTCACAGACTTTTTCAGTCATATAAGCATCCATCTCTTTTTCATCTTTCACCATATCGTAGGCAATTTTGATTACACCTTCCCATTTCCTAGTTAATTTATGACGTTTCCATGTGAAAACTGCTTCTTCAACTCCACCATTTAAGACTTTTCCTCTCTCATGAGCTTCTAATTCTCCAAATGGAACATTAATATCAATTCCTGCTGCTTCACAGTATGCTTGAAGCATTTTAAAATAATATCCTTTGTTAAATCCATAGATAACTTTTACGGCACCTTCTGCAATACTAATATCATTGTTAATAACTTTTTTCATATCAAGAGTAAATCTGATACCTAAACCATCACAACTAGTACAGGCACCTTTTGGGCTGTTAAATGAAAAACTTAATGGCTCTAATGGTTCAAAAGATATTTTACAATCAAAACATGCCATATGTTCAGAATAATGTATATGCTGTTGTGTTCCAACATCTTCATGGTTTAAGATATCAACTTCAAGTTCACCAAAAGCTTCTTTTAAACCTTTCTCAACATCTTGGGCAATTCTTTCTTTATTTTCTTCTTTGACTACAACTCTATCAATAACTACTTTAATCGTATGCATTTGAGACTTACCAAGTTCTATTTCATCATCTAAACGAACCATAACTCCATCAACCATAGCACGTACATATCCTTTTGCTCGTAAAGATTCAAAAAGATCAGTAAAGGTACCTTTTTTTCTATTTACTAAAGGAGCCATAATAACTATTTTTGAATTTTCTGGTAGTTTTAGAACTTGATCAATTACATCACTACTACTCATTTGTGAGATTGGTTTACCGCATTGATGACAATGTTGTTTCCCTACTCTTGAATAAAGAAGTCTCAAATAATCATAAATCTCGGTAATTGTTCCTACTGTTGATCGAGGATTCTTAGAAGTAGTTTTTTGATCTATTGCAATAGCAGGAGTTAATCCTTCTATTCTTTCAACATCAGGTTTTCCAATTTTTCCTAAAAATTGTCTTGCATAGGCACTTAAAGATTCAATATATCTTCGTTGTCCCTCTGCATAAAGTGTATCAAATGCTAGTGTTGATTTACCACTCCCACTGAGCCCTGTAAATACTATGAGCTTATTTTTTGGTATCTCTAAGTCTATATTTTTTAAATTGTTTTGATTTGCTTTAAATATCTTTATAGTATCGGTCATTATAATATTGCCTTTTTGTAGTTAAGGAAATATTATACTATAAAATTATTTTGTCTTTGATAAGTTAGCATCTTTACTAATAGTAGTTTTGGTATATTTAATATATTCTGTTGGTTGAATTGATAATATCATTCCATATATTAAAAACAGAATTCCAATTACAATACCAAATTGTGTTAGTATCTTTTTTTCAAATTTTATTTTTCCCAATACTAGGATTAGAACTAAACCTAGTATTAAAAAAGCAATACCTATTTTCATTTATTTATCATTAATATGTTAATAAAGAGATATTTCGACCTTGTATAGCATTGGCCTGACTTTGCATAATAAGTCCAATTTGACTTAATAAGTTACCCTTACTGAAGCTACTTACCTCTTTACTATAATCAATATCCATAATAGTAGACTTTGCAGATGCCATTTCTGTTTCCATACTTATGGCATTTCTTGCACTTGATTCTAGTGCATTTGCAGCACTTCCAAAGTCACTTTGAAAGGATGCATTTTGTTTGATACTTTCATCTAGTGTCGTTAATAATGTTTCTCGAGAATTTGGATTTGTTGAAAAATCTGTCATAAGCGATTTTAATGTATCTGAGATACTTAACGTATCTGATTTTTCTATATCAATAGTTGATTCCATGTCTACTATTGATAAGTCGTCAGCATTTGTACCATCAGTTTTAAGAAGTGCATTACCATTGTATGTTGTGCTATTTGCAATATTTTCATACTGCTCAATATATTTATTAATTTGTTTGCCAATAATATCTCTATCAGATTCATTCATAGTTCCATTCATGGCTTTTAATGTTTCTGTTTTAATATTTTCTAATAGCTCTTTTTGATTTGAAAGACCAGCTTGAGCAATATTACTTAATGCGATACCACTATTTATGTTTTCAACAGATTGTGAAAGTGAATTTTTTTCAACACCTAACTCTGTCCCTATAGCTAAACCAGAGGCATCATCACTAGCTTTATTTATAGCTGATGCACTACCTATTTTTTCTAGTGAATTTTGTTGTATACTACCTATATCATAGGCACTTACATAAGATGAGTTAATATTCATAGTATCCCCTTTTGCTTTTGTATACTAATTATAGGTGGATTAAGATTAAATTTAACTAAAGTAATTAGATTAATAAATATATATTTACTCTGCATTTTTTTCTCTAAATGGCTCCAATGGTAAGGTAAATATTCTATTTAATATTCCTGTTATTCCATTTGTTGCCTCACTTATAGTATTTGTTTCTAAGATTGGATCATCTGTAGTTCCGTGTATAAGGACATTTGTATGAAATTCTCCATCTTCACCCATTATTATATAACCAACTACAGGAATATATCGTATAGCTTTTGTAAAGTCTTTTAAAAATGATATTTCAACATTTGCATCAATCTTTTTCGTTTTAAGATTATTATGTGAATTTACGATAAAATTTGACATCTTTCCATTTGTATATAAGTCGTATAAGTCTAATTCTTGTTTTGGAATATTAAATCGAAAACTTCCATCACCATATTTTAAATAATAACCATTTGTATCAAAACCTGTTTGGGCAAGTCGAAATAATGTAGGTAATGCTAACAATGGATTAATAATAGCTGGTGTAGTATTTACAAAAGTGAGTAAACTATTTATTACTGTAACATTTTTAATAGTAGTTTTATGAAAGTTTACATCTCCTGATAATAAGTTAATATCCTCACCATAAATATTTAAATTCATATACCCATCTTTCAAAATCTCTTTATTTAAAAAAGTATTAATATATTTATCACTTAATTTTGTTGCATTAAAAATAACACTGTTATCTTTTGTTTTTAGATTTATAATAGAATTGTCTTTTTTGATATTTAATGTAGCGATGTTATTATTTGTTGTAAGTTTTAATGTATCAAAAGGTAAGGTGAAATTATCATATTTGATTTTACTTTTATTATAAATTAAATCTATGATTGGAAAAGTTGGTATTTGTATACTTTTTGTTGTATTAATGTCTTTATTTTTCAAATAACTACTATCGATATTGATATTAAGATTGTCTATTTCTACAAATGTATTTTTAAAATAATTATCTGTTTGAATGTATAGAGAACCTTTTTCTTTATTTTCAACATTTATAAAAGGGAATATTTTCAATAACTTACCAGGGTGACTTACTTTAATCTTCTGTGTTTTTGTTTTATATTCATAAAAATAATGAAGTCCTAAACCATAAGAGTCAAGTGTAAGATTATCTTTATAACTTCCAAAATAAGGGATATTTTTATTTTCAAGATGAAGAATATTTTTATAATGAATATTTTTAACATCTATTGTACCATA
>Ga0193954_1000124_pt1 | contig 43893 bp, 40 predicted proteins | sample BB_5_MG_FD_140340 | JGI IMG/M metagenome (GOLD analysis project Ga0193954, IMG submission 140340) | Microbial mat bacterial communities from the Broadkill River, Lewes, Delaware, United States - BB_5_MG | ecosystem: Environmental > Aquatic > Freshwater > River > Microbial mats | place: USA...
ATCTGGGGGCGAGACTGCCTGTCCCACGCCTCTAGGGTCTCCGGGCGGTAGCCCGCTCGGGCTCTGGCATGCGGCGTGCTTCTAGGTCGGTCATGTTCAAGACCCTCATCCCACCCGCCATCCCTGACCCCGAGGAGCCCGACTTGTTCGCACCGTGGACCGATGATGTGCTCTGCGTGAGCTACGCGGACCTCTGGGCGTTGTCCATGCGTTCGGATGCAACCGCAGAAGTCCGAAATGCGGTCGGACGACCGGACGAAGACGACTAGAGGCCCTACGCGATGGAGGGGCGGCTCTGCAGGTAGCCCCCGGATATCTGCCCCTCGGCAGCCGAAACGACAGTTCTTCGGACTGCAGTTGCTCTTGTCAAACCGTACACCTCAACTATGCAGACCGAGATCGGCGAAACTCCCTGCGTAAGAGCATCTTGAGCCCCTTGTGGGGATGATGCTCGTTGTGATCCTCGAACCAGCCATCGAGTTGGGCCAGCACCGCTCGGGCGTTGGGAGGGTCGACGAGACGTGCGTTTCCTTGCCCAGCTGCACGACAACGGCGCCCCTCAGCATCCGCTGCACCATTCTCTCCTTGAGCTTCGGTGAGCACACCAACGCCTCCTTCCGCCCCAGGCTCAAGGCTCAGGAAGAGGCGACAACTACGCTGCTGCAGGGTGGTCAGCAACATAGGGGGGAGTGTTTGAGTACGCAGGGCATCAAAGACGAGGCACGAGTCCCAGCGCCTGTCGGCCTCGGGCTGTCTGCAAATCAAAGAGCGACCACGTAGAGAGTGCCGTGCACCTGTCCCTCCGGGACAGGTGCACGGAGGGCAAATATCGAATATGATGCTTCAATGTTGCACGGGGTGTATTCGATGCTGCTGGTCCCTGGGGGGGGCGGGAAGGGACCGAGTTTGCGTTTCCGGCGTCTGTGGAAGCGGCAGTCGACTAGGCGCCCACTAAACTGATGACTATTCTTGAGAGGTTGCTCGGTATCCCGTCCCGGACTCTCCGCTGTGCGCAGCTTCTCTTGGCTGCCATGTGTATCACGTCGTGTGCCAACGAATTGGAAGAACCGGGCAACTCCCAGTCAATCACCAAGGGAAAGAGCCGTCCGGCACTCAAACACAGAACAAGTGACCCGGAGGCTGTCAGTGCGCCAGTTCTCGTGGCCGATGAATCTGTGGTGGAGAACGACGGCGACGAGCTGTCCCTACTCATTAAAATCCCCCCGCAGCGTCCATTCAGGATTGCAGTCGACGAGGTCGTCGACTCAGCACTACGAAGTCCCCACTGGCCGCAAGAATTGAGCTTTCCGGTCTGCGCTGGATGCCTCGTCAGAGTAAGGCTACCGAAGCGCCCCCGCCTTCCCCTCAAGAAGTTCCTAACCAGTTCACCATCTTGGCGCCAAGGACCAGGTATTGCGATAGAAGTTTGGCCTACTGTTGCGGAGAGGTATTTTACTCTCTCAGCCCGCAGAGTAAAAAATGGGGTCGAAGTCGTCGACTCAAGGCAACCGCCGCCATACGGTCGGCTCTTCGTGAGTGTCGCCGAGCAGCTCGATGCCTTACGACGACAACATCTGAAACGAAGGCTCTTGGTTGATATACCAGAGGCTCCCCGAGGAAGGCCGGTCGGCCTAAAGGTACCGGCCCGCTCTATCGGCCTCCCGAAAGGGTGGCAGATTTTCAAGGGTATCGGTGGCGTTCGACAAATGGAATCCTACTTAGTCGTCGAGGCGCACCGTGTTCCCGGGCTAGCAAACGAGGCATCATTTCTGGTTGGTATGCCTGTCGCCTTTTCTCTGGTAGGCCACAAAGCGGATATTGGACTCAGGCTCACATCACCTGTCCGGCTAACACCAAGAAAGCAAAAAGTAGAACCGGCGCTAGAGACCGAACTAGGCAGTCTTCTGTACTCCGCCAAAACGGGGGCTTATGCAACTACTGATTGGGTCCCTGTGCAGGATCCAGAGTATTCAGCGGAGGCTGTTGTAGCGGTCTCAGAGAATAGGCTGCCATTCCTGCAGAACCAAGTACTGCCGGAAGGCAGCGCTAAGTGTACTGCGCGCGGATGGGGCTCGTTCGCTCTCCGGTCATCGAACGATTCCAAGTGCTTGGATACGTCTCCTATCTATCTTGTACGCTGCATGAACATTGGGGCTCTGCCGCAAGCCCACATCCTGACATGTAGGGAGAAGGCAGGCAAATGTGAATACCGGTGTTCTCAAACAACGACGATACCGCCGAGGACGAGTCGGACGATGCTAGATACGAAAGTTGATCGCCGCCCGTCTTGTCCTTACTCTCCCTACACTCACCTGGCCGGTAGGCAATACCGAGAGTCACTTATCCTCAAGGCTGCATTGACGTGCCTCCGGACTGATAACCTAACCCTTCTTTGGAGTGACAACTGATATGCGATTCGATCGACTACTAGCAACTCTGTTTGCCGTGCTCACATGCTTCGCGTTGGCCCCTCGTGTCGCGTTCGCCGAGGCAGAGCCCAGGGCTTACCACTGTGGAGCGTGCGGGAGCCCGGAGGAGACCCTTGAAAAGTGCAGGGAGACCTATTTTCCAGAACTGGAAGTTCGTATTCTTCAAGACATGCCGATCAATGTCCTGATCACCATCAAGGATGGCAAGGCTACGCCTGGAGCTGCTGCTGGACTGGATGTCCTGGGCCTATGGTGGACGCCGGTGAGATCGAAGTGCATTATCGCAGACGAAGACAAGACCCGAGGCTTTGCAGCTGTTGAGGGCCTGTCGTTCTCGGTGATCGGAACGTTCAATGCTGCCTACTCGATCTTTTCCGAGGACACCACACTGCCTGTCTCGCTTGAGAATCCGGACGCCGGATCCTCACCGGTTGAGGGCTCAATAGAGGTCGAGCGAGCACTTCATGGTGCCTACTTCTCGGGGGCGGCTGGGGTGTTGCTTGACTACTCCTGGCGGTCCGGCGGCCACGGGAACAGGGTCGCACTAGGGTTTCTTGCAAGGATGGGATATCTGGTTGGCAATGACTCACAGTGGCTCTTCACGTTTGGCCCTGCTATTAATGTTTCCTTGTACTAGGCGCCTGGACACAAAGAACGCCTGTGAGTTACTGACTTCGGAACAGAGGGCTTAATCGCGCCGGGGATCGACGACAGCGCCTATTGTTGCTCTAAAGAGGGACCTGCCTCCAGATACTTAGAGGCCGCTTGCTTGACCCGTCCAACGATCTAGCAGATAAGACAGTCTATGATTCGTGGGACCAATGTGATCGCAGTCCTGGCCATACTTACTACGCCGCTTACCGCTGAGGCGGGGGAAATAGACGAGCTAGTCGATGCTATGTCGGGCATCGTGACACTCCGTGCTCAGGCTAGAGCAGTGGGTGAGGGTCTTTCTGGTGCAGCAGGCATGGAGCTTGAGCGGCTCTTCGAGTCGAGAATCGACCCACTGGTAACAAGACTAGACCTTATTGCAAAGACCCGGATCGAGCAGGCGGGCTCGGAAGCTCGTAGGACGGCGATTGTCGCTGCTGAGCAGCTTCGGCTTGCACTCCTCGACATCATTACGACCGGGAGTCTCGCAGTCTCACAGCAGCTCGTAAACGCGGAGGTTGCGTTCGCGAGAACACTTGTCAGGCTCGACAATCTCTTGTTGGGACAGTTGAACCGACTAATGGCGGATATCGATTCGATTCTCTGTCGTGTGTCTCCAGACGGTCAGCTTCACATTCAGCTCGGACCGATCACTGGGAAGGAGGCCGAGGTGATATTTCGTCCCCGGAGCAAGGAGTGCTGGAAAGACCACGATGATAGTTACGTGTTCTTTGTGGCGAAGGAGTATACCCTCTGGTCGGGGAGGATTTGCGAAGAAGAGCTTGAGATTGAGGCGCTGTTCGAGTCTGGCCGCTATAATGAGCCGGGCTCCATGAACAAGATAGTCAATAAGTACATCAACCTGACCCAATGGGCAGAGTACGCGCGGTGCTTTGCTAAACTGAACCCTGAAATCAAGAAGGAATGGCTCTCGGAAATATCGAGATACTCGAGGGCCACATCTCTTTACCGCCGAATGATGCGCGGAGACTATTGAAAGAAGCTTAGAATGGGAACGAACAAACGAGTTGGGTCGCTGCTGTGGAGTCTTATTTTCTTGGTAGGGCTATCTGCCACTGCGGAGGCGCAGTCAAAGCCGAAAAGCAAGTGTACGACTCCAAGGGACTGCTTTGAGCGGGCAATGGCGGCGCTTCAGGAGGCTCATACGGCTCTCCGGCAGTCCAGCAATAGATCGGCAGTACCAATAGGGACGATTTTGCCGTACGCGGGCGAGAATACGAAGGACCTCGAGCCAACCTGGATGGTTTGTAAGGGCCAGACACTAAACGTATCGCAGTATCCCGCTCTTTATGCAGCGCTTGGAGAGGCCTGGGGCTCCGACGGGCCCGGTGTGTTTAAGCTCCCCAATCTTGTCGGTCGATTTCTGCGAGGTGTCGATACGACTTCGACTATTGATCCGGACGCAGCGAAGCGAAAGGCGTCAGCGCCTGGCGGGTACTCTGGCGCGAGAGTAGGCACGATCCAGGAGGGAGCAACAGCCACCCCAAAGAATGGTATTCAGATCAAGAGTGGAGGCAGTCACAAGCACACAATACTTGTCCACACGGTCCACGCTAGTGGCGGAGCAAATAATGTCGGCTCAGGAAACAGCGAGAGCCGAGCACACCAGCCATCATCGTCATCCGGAAAGCATGGTCACGACGTCAGTGGTTTCGACAAAGAGACCAGGCCCAAGAACGCAGCCGTGGTATGGATAGTCCGCGTCTTGTGAAAAAGCCTGGGCGCTTCGGGCAGACGCGAGTCGCGGGCCCTCCAGTATCTGACAAGTGCAGTAGGATTCTATATTTTCGTGCGCCCTGGGGAAGGCCGTCGTAGGAAAGATCACTGTTGATGCTCAGAGGATTTCGTGCGGCAAGGGGCTGACGTCGTAGTGCGGGAGTGATGGCTCGCCCAAAGTCGGTTGCGATCAGTCCGACCTCGGAGCAAGTCTTGTGAATATGCACATTTTCAGTAAATTCGATGCTTCGTGGCCAAAGCAGCCGCCGCGCCACCTTCAAGGAAGCCTGCTCGTGTTGGCCTCAGAGAGTTGCATCCGTTTCGTCCTGCTGGGTGTCCGGTTTGACGCGGGCAACTACGCCGGGCAGCTTGACTCATTGGGGAGCCAAAAACTCAAGCGCCTTCCGGTGCGGCTGCGTCGGCAGGTATCGCAGGCTCCTGCGAGAGACGCCTAGGTCTGCGAACGAGGCCGTCGCCCTATGCGGTTCCACGCCGCTTCGAGCGAAACCGTCGGCCGCGAGGCTCAGCGAACATGGTCTTCTCGATCTCATTGAGCTGATCGTCCGTTAGAAGGCGCCAGCGGCTGCGGATTCGCCCTTGTAACCGCTCGATATCGTCTGACCGTGCCCCTGACACGAAGAAGGCCCCGCTCAACTCGGCAGACGCCTCGTTGACTGCTCTGACATCGGGGGGTTCAGCGGCGCCGTCGCTGCAACCGAGCAAGAGGCGGTTCGCCGCAATCGGCAACATAAGTTGCAGAGTCTCCTCTGCGTTGCGGTCAAGTGGATGGTGGAAGTCGTTGGACCCACGAAATCTGGCGATCGGCCCAACGTCCCCGAGCACAAGGTGGTCAGCAACGCTCACCGTGCGCCACCGCAGCCGCGAGTAAGCTCGGGTCCGTGGAGTACGAACGGCGGGATCGGACTTCGCGACGCTGTCCACATGCGCGCCGTCCATAGCCCCGGAGTTGAGCTGCTCGTCGAGTGCTGTGGCAAGAAACCGCCCTAGCACCTCCGGCCCCGCCACCCCGAGAGTCTCGGCGGCTCCCCCAAGCGCAAGGTCGATTGTCGCATCCGGAATCCGAGTAATCCGGCCCTTGGTCGGCAGTCCTAGCGCCTTCCGCACCTGCGCCGCATGCGGGGTTGAATCGAACTTCCTGAGCGTCTTCTTGACCGTCTTCTCCGCCTTCTTCCGCATCGACCGACGCATCTCGGGAGACATGAACTGCCGTTCGAGCATCCCGGGTACCGCACGTGCCGCTTCCGCGAGGTTGTCGCGAAGATTTCGTGTCCGAATCATCATGTTGATTACGAAGCTGGCCACGTCCTCCGAGTTGCAGGACTCTCCCTTGCGGAGCCTGTTGACCGTCGCCCCGAAACCAGACTCCCATCGGCTCAGGGCGTCCTCGACATCGTCTCCTTGATCACGATCGTAGAACCCCCGCTCGACCGCGACGTTCTTGATGTTGAGGTGCAGGGGTTCCTTCCCAAGCCTGTAGAGCCACACTCGGTCGTTGGCCTCCTCCACCGCGAAGCCGCGGAGTAGGAGGCGGGGGATGAAGTGGTGTCTCTTCCGTCTTCGGTCCTGCGCCACTACCGCACCTCAGCGAACCTCGAAGCGCTCACTGCTCGGGTCGCCGCGCAACTCTGCTTTGACTGGCGTCGAGGGTCCACTTCATTCGCGCCCGCCGACCGTCACGTAGACCCAGTAGGCTTCTGCGCCATCCTTGATGCTCTCTCCTCCGGGCAAGACGTTCTCGGGCCGCACACGGAAGTTCGTGGATCGGGCGTACTCGATCAGTCGCTTCTCCATGCTGCGGGTGGAGCCCGGGAAGGTCGTCTCATACAGCAGGATCATCTTCTCCCAGGTGTCGTCGCTGTAGCCTCTGCGCCACCTCGTCTCGGGATCAGTCGTCGCCCCAATCTTGATTCTATCGTAGTTGCGCAGGTAGCCGTTCAGGCTCTGCTTGATCATGGGCAGAGCTTCGTCGACTCGACCGCGAGTGATCTTGGGCTCGATGGGTGCTGGGCACATGTCGTCGAGGTTAGACGCGCTCGGCACGATGGCATTCAAGCGATGAGGTGGATTCGCACCTCGCACCGGCTCGCGAGACGACCTCAAGCTGTCCCCGGGGCCTGGGTTCGGAACTGGTGTGCCACGACTGAGCCACGCGCTCGGTCGGATCGTGCGGGCCTGGGGCTCTCTGGCTCTCGCGTTCTTCTCTCGTGCTAGCGTCCCAGCGGTGGTCGAGTCTCGGGGTCCAAAGAGCTTCCTCCTCTATTGGCGGCCAGAAACGCTACAGGCGCTCCGCGAGACGGGAGGCCGGGTCTCGTACGCCGCGAGCGACAAGCTCAACGGGCGCGTTGCGGTCGGTGACGAGGTCTGGGTCGTCACGGCCATGGAGGGCAAGCTGCGTCTGCTTGCGCATCTCCCCGTCGACGCGGTGCTCGACCGCGCGCAGACCCAGGCAAGACTCCCCGGTGAGAACCTCTGGCCCGCGTCGACCTACGTCATACCGCCTCCCGCAATGGAGTTGACACTCCACGAGGTGCGTCTTCTGGCCGCGGACGCGCGCAAGCTGCGTTTCATAAGTGCCGGCTTGGAGCGGTTGACGGTTGCCGAAGGGGGCCGCGTGAACCCCCAGCAGCTCCAGACGGTGCGAGAGCTGTCGACAGAGTCCGCTGAGCTGCTGGACGACCTCTGGACCGAATCCACCGAGACCCATGCGCAAGCGACCGTTGGTGAGCTTCCCCGCTACGTAACTCGGCTGTGCTGGAACTCTGGCGGCTGGCTCCGGCCGAGCGGCGAGGCGTGCGAGATTCAAGCCGGGGGATTTGTGGTCGACCACGGGTTCGGGCATGAGGAGTGGCTCTTCGACGTCAACCGCACCCTCGACGGGCTTCACTACGGCTTCCTTCAGGGCGTCAACAACTCGGCCGCCAAGCTCCGCGGCACCAACATCGACGTTCTCCTTTTCACGATCGCTGGTGGCGGTCGGAGGTTCTACGTCGGTCGAATCCGGCACGCGCATGTGCTGACCGCGGAGCAGGCCGAGACGGCCTACGACGCCCACGTGCGTCGAGGATGGCTCGAAGAGATGCGTGAGGACGTGCGTGCAGTCGGCGGTGACCCGAGCACCCTCGATGACGCGGACTGGACCGGCGTGCTCAACATCTGCTTCCGCCCAGAGGCCCTCGAACGCTTCGACCCCCTGCGGTTTCCCGAGGCTGGCGACCGCGTTTTCAAGCTTCAGCGCTACAAGCTTCAGCGCCTCCGCCACCCCCGCCGGTTCATGCAAAGCACGCACGCGGCGGGCACCAAGACGCCGCGACCGACGCAAGCGAAACCGCGAATAGGCACGGGCGCAACGATCGCCGAGGCCGTACACAACCGCATACAGAACCGGCTGCGTAGGCTTCTAGTCGAGCGCTACGGTGACAACGCCGTCCTGTTCGAGGTCCACGGCGTCGACGTGCGCGTCGACCACGCCGAGCTGCTCGCCTACTTCGAGGTCAAGTCGGACGCCGAGGCCCGCCTGGCCATCCGTAAGGCCATCGGCCAGCTCCTGGAGTATGCCCATTGGACCCCGCGAGAGAGAGCGACACCGCGACTGATCGTAGTCGGGCCGGGGCCACGAACGGATGACGTCGACGAGTACCTGGGGCGCATTCGAGTCGAGCATGGTCTGGTCGTGGAGTACTTGCAGGTGGCGGAGGAGACCGAGGCGCTTGCGCTCTCAAACGAGCGCGCCGTCCGCAACGCCTAACGTCGAAACCCATGTCGGGCTGCAGGCATGTCCCAGACCGTCTGCCTGAAGCGGCAGTCGGGTTGCCCCACCAATACCAGCTCACCACGTCACCACACCCCGCGGCACCAGGGGTGCGCGGCTGGAGGAGCACTAAAGCCCGCCCGAGTCGGATCAAACGCTCCTCGACGCGGAGCGCGCACTGGCCGAAGTCGACGGGAGAACCAGCGACTGATCGCGCAGCAGGCCGCCTTGCAGCCTGCTCGGCCTCGGCATCGACTATTGTGAAAATAGTTCTTTTCAGTATACTCGACGCCCCGTGGCCCCAGCACCCAAGAAAACCCGCCCCACCAAGGCCGCCAAGCCCAAGCGGCGCCGCGCCATCTTCAAGGACGCCTGCGCGTATCCCGACGATGCGTCCCCCGTGGACACGTTCATCGAAGGCCTCGGCGAAAGCTCCCAGCGGACCACACGGGTCGCCCTGGAGTCGCTCGCCGACATCTTGAGCGCTGGCAAGACACCCGCTCACGAACTCGCGTGGCACGAGCTGGGCCCTGAGCACACGGCAGCGCTCCGCAGCCGCCTCCAGAAGCTCTACGCCCCCACGACCGCCAATCGGTACCTCTCGGCGCTCCGAGGCGTGCTTAAGGCGGCCTGGCGCCTCGAGTACATCGACCGGGACACCATGGAGCGCGTCCTCGACGTCGGCCCCATACGAGGCAAGCGGGAGATCAAGGGCCGCAGCCTGAGCCAGGATGAGCTCGCGGCCATCTTTGGCGGCTGCTTCGATGACACCAACGCCGCCAGCGGCGCCCGGGACGGCGCGATCTTGGCGTTGCTCTACGGCGGCGGCCTCCGCCGCACCGAGGTGGCCACCCTCGACGTGGCCGATATCGATCTCAGTCGGGGCTCCGCCCACGTGATCGGCAAAGGCGACAAAGAACGCACCGTCTACCTCCCTGCAGGCAGCGTGGCGTTGGTCGAGGAATGGCTGAAGCACCGAGGCACCACGGAGCCCGGGGCGCTCTTTTGGCGCGTGGGCCGCACCGGCAAGCTGCGCGCCCACCGCATCGGCGCGGAGCTGGTCTACCAGGTCGTGCTCAAACGCCACCGCCTCGCCGGCGTCGACCGTCTCACTCCGCACGACCTCCGACGCAGCTACATTTCAGACCTGCTCGACGGCGGCGTCGATCTCGTCGTGGCCGCCCGCCAGGTCGGCCACTCGAACGTGCAGACCACGGCGCGGTACGACAGACGTTCGGAACGGGCTCAGGAGAGCGCAGCTGCCGGGCTACATGTTCCCAGCACGCTGCCCCGGAAAGCAACGTAGACGACTGCTCGGGCTTCATTGAAAGTATGCAGGAGTCTGCTCCGACCTATAGCACGCCGTCTCATGCCAGCGCGTGCCTGTGCTTTAGGTACAGGCATCGATGCTGCGTTCCGCAGCAATGCACTTGGTTGGGATTGGTGTATGCAGCACCCCCCAAAGCCGGCTACCTTGAACTCCGCGAGGTCTCGATCCTCGCCAAGGGCGCCAAGCGCAAGCCCGAGGACGTGGTCCTGCCCGAGCATCCTACGTGCCAGTGCTAGTGCTAGTGCTAGTGCTAGTGCTAGTATGCGGTTCGCCGGTCGCACACCGAAACTGTGTTTTGTGATACTTGGGTGAACTAAGATACCTAATGAAGTCTGTCCAGGGCATCTCATTGACGGATTGAGTTTCGACTTGCTGACTATCTTTGGCTCGACTGAAGAACACTCCGGGCTCGACCAGAAGGTGTGGATGACTGCGAGGTGAGAGCAGATCAGGTCTGCACCGAATCTCCGGATTCGAGACCGCAATCGACTCCAACGAGAGAGCATCCTCAAGTTTTGAGCCATACAGATCTGTCCGGTGGATTGTGACTTCCTTGAGCTGCGCATCCTCGAACGAGGCGAATTCGAGGTTTGAACGGCGGAACGTAACATCCTCAAGCCGTGCATCCTCGAACGAGGCGAATTCGAGGTTTGAACGGCGGAACGTAACATCTTCAAGCCGTGCATCCTCGAACGAGGCAGATGAGAGGTCTGAACGGCGGAACGTAACATCTTCAAGCCGTGCATCCTCGAACGAGGCAGATGAGAGGTCTAAATCCTCGAACGCGACTTCGTGCATCTTTGCTGATCGGAGGTCTATGCCAAAGAATCTGATGCCCCTAAATTTCGTGCGAACAATCTGGGCGCCTCTTAGCCTGCGGGGGCCGTAGGTGACGTTCTCGAACGACACATTGTAGATGAATGCGTCGGATAGGTCCGTGCCTAGGAAGGCGGACCCGTTGAAATTTGAGTTCCTAATCGTAGCGCCACGGAAATCGAGGTGTATGAGGTTGAGGTTATCCAGGCGCATGTAGCTTAGATCTAGGTCGTCCGACAGCTGTACAAGATTCTTCAGCGCCTCCTGGCGAGTCCTCGGGTCGTACTTCGGACACTTTCCCTGTTCGCATTGAACTTCCGCTGTAAGGATCTTGATCGATTCCCTCTTGGCTGTCACCTCGAATTGGTGGGAAATGCTACGATTTTGCAGGGCAAGGAGAGAAGTCTGAACAACCAGCACGAGAACCGGGATCCCTCCGAGAATGAGACCTACCGTACCAATACGTAGGAATCTTGAAGCCAAGGCAATCGCGAATCCCGCGGCCTCCTTCCTTGGCGGAGGCACTGCGCGTCCGTCCGGTCGATGCTCTTCGTTGAGCCATCTCCCGAGTGCCAGTTCGAGTTCCTTTCCCCTTGCTGCGACCGTCCCCCCTGTCCACAGCCGAAAGAGAACCCCGAAGACACGGTTCGGTAGCCGAGCCCAGCCGGACCTGCCCCGCATCTCAACAACTTGGCGCTCCAGGTCTTCAGTCCGTCGACGTAGTCTTTGGTTCTCGGCCTCAAGTTCCTGCTCTGCGGCGGGCCGGTGCTCTGGAATCTCTGAAGATGTACTCGCCATGAGCCAGCGCTAGTATAACATAGGATCTATGGACTTACCCCTTGCCCTTCAAGCGAACCTCGCAACTGATGTTCTCGACGCCGGCGGGCCATGGAAGCTAAGCGATCAATGAAAGGGCCTGTTGCACATAGGGCAGAGCGGAGGATGCGAGAACCGAGCCTGTCGCCCCTTCGAGAATCTTCCTAATTGACTCGAGCGTGGGTTTCAACACGACGGCCTTTGGCTTTGGCGAAGTAGCTTGCGCCTCGATAGTCTGAAGTTCCGAATGGAGCTCAAGAACCGCGGTGGTAGACAACTCAAGTCGTATCGCTTCAGCTAACTCATCTCGGAATACCGAGACGACATTCCCGAGAGCGTTGAGTAACTCCCCGGCGTCAGCCCCAGAGATGACTATCGAGGCTTCAGCCCCAGCCGAATCGACCATCAGACTCGAATTAGTCATGCTTCCCACATATAAGATCTTTGCTGCAGGAAAGTGAGCGGTGGGCTTTTCGGGAGCGTCCATCGAAGCCTCCACCTCGATAACGCCTTGATGAAGGATGCAAATATCCGACCTTGTTACGAACTTGAGTAGTCCTTCGTTTTGTAGATAGTGTGATGTCTGGTTGAATACTTCCTCGCTCATCCCGAGCGCCAGCATCAAGGCACGAAAATCTATGTACTTCGATGAGTCACCGCACGAAGCATCATAGAGCGCCTTCATCAACCGAAATCGCTGTTCTCTCTTTTGTTCGAGCATCTTCGTCGTCCTACTATAGCGATTGGGCCCCTACATGGCCACGACAGCTGAAGGGATGTCGGTCCTCGCGCTAGAGCTTCTCCCCGCAATGAGGGCACCGCCTTGGCGGCAGCTCCTCCCCCAGAAGACTGAAATCAAGACGAAATTCTTCCGTGCCGGGATCCTCATGCGAGATCAGCTCGATTGAAACCCGGCAGGTGCCCCATTGGTCTCCGTTCTCGCGCAACAACCCCACACGAATACTGTGTTCCTCGTTCAACTCCGCCTCCGCGAGGGCCTGCAGGACCGCGCGCGATATCGCCAGCTTTGCTTGCGCAAGTTTCCCTTCGTTCATTCTATTCCGTCCCCTCTAGGCGAGAGATTCGGCCCCCCTCTCGCTTGCTTTTTTGTATCTGGTGATAGAAAGTATCCGCAGCAACATTATCGCGCTGCAGCGCTGGCCCATCTCTCATACTGCCTGGTGTGATATCCACCTTGCACTCCCCTAGGTTCTCCCATGCCTTTACGAAAGTATCCCACAGAGTTCTACGGACCACCTCATCATCAACCGCCTCCGACTCCACCGCCAAAGCGATCAGCTCTAGAGTGTTTGCATTGTAGTTGAGCTGTCTCCAGGCATCGTCATTGTCCGGCGTTAGACTGCGAGGACTAACCAGGCGCATCTCTAGAATGTGCGACCAGAGCGGAAGGATAAACTGCCTTTGCTGGAGCTTCACCCGCTCGTTGTTGAGCTTTGTGGTTAGCTGCCCTGACTGTTCTGAGAGCGCCCGGTTGAAATCGGCTTCCCTCGTTGACCTCTTTATTGCGTCAGACCTGCGGAGGAAGAAGAGCACTACTGTCGACCCGATCGACCACACCAGAGCGAATACCGCGACTACCTCAGATGTCGATACCGTCATGGGTGACTAGTCTAACTGCTGCGAGGCCGCGCGTCGACCAAGACTCGAAACGATGAGTAGCTGGGGTCCTACAACCAACCGAACAGAAAACAGGGCCAAGAGCCGACGTGAACCCCATCGGTGATGCCCGGCGATCGTCCAATCTGCGCAGCCTGGATTGTATCGCGGGCGATGTCCTCGTGTCGAACTCGTCCACCGTGTCGCGCCAGTAAGCGCTCCTCGGCAGCGGGCATCAAGCCGCTGACGCCACATGACATGCACAGGACACGCATCTCGGACCTCGTCGACCAGGGCGTCGATTTCGCCACAGCCTCACGACAGGTGGACCACTTGAGCGTCCAGACGGCAGCCCGGTACGATCGGAGGAAGGCCCGCGCCCTTCGAGAGGCTACAGAACACCCCGATGTGCCGATCGATGGGTGACACCGCGAGGGCATCCAACGCCTAACGCGGTTTCCTGTTCGGTTGGTTGTCAGACCCCATGAACGGGAAAGAACTCACACCCCGGGTCTCAGGATAGCGCCAAACGCAATACATCCTGCACCGGACATCCCGCAAACAGGTTAGCTCGAACTCAACGCCTGACCCGCAGCAGACCGCCCACCCTGCTCTGCCCTACCCCGCGGCCCATCTCCAGCACCCAAGACCACCGCGCCTGCAGGCCCTGAGGGGTGTCGACGAGGGCCGCCGCGTAGGCATCTCCACGATCGCGTAGGTGGTGCAGCTGCTCGACCTGGGTCGAGGTCATCCGCCACCCCGCGAGGGCGCACGCCTTCGGGGCGCCTATACGGTGTAAATCAAGCTCGAAGAGGACCGCCTCGTCGGAGGCCTCGGGGTCTGACAAGTAGCGGAACAGGATCTCCAGGTAGCACTCGGACACTCTGGGTAACCCGTGGAAACTACGGGCGTTTGTCCTTCGGGCTAAGGCAAGCAGTTGTCAGAGGCAGTGACTGTGGGGCTACGGTTGGCCCGCAGCAAATTCGGGCAGTTATAAGACGCCTCCAGTGCTTAAGCGGAGATCCTGTTCCGCTACTTGTCGAACCCCGGCGCCTGCCGAATGCTCACGCAAGCCCTCGAGGCCGAGACCGCAAGACATAGAGCAACCCGCGACGAGGCAGGTGTCAAAGGGCGGGCAAAGTGACCGTGTCCGGGGCAGGCAAAGCCAAGGCACGCAGCACCACCCTTGGCGCCGGAACCCGGCAGGCGCTGGTGCTGCGCGTGAACGACAAGCGGGTGACCGACGCCGGGGAGCGCTTCACCGGCCCGCCGGTCCCTGGTATTCGCATGAATCATGCGATTCTTTCGAAGGTGTCGACTGCCTCCAGACTCGGGCTACGGAACTGAGACTGGCGACCTCGGGGCATTCTCAAAGGTGACGATCCTCGCGGGGCCCAATAATTCCGGGAAGAGCCGACTACTAAGGCTCTTCTCTGACGACAAGACCAGTTGGGCCGTAGATCACTCAGGCTCCGCCGATATTCGAAAGCATCTGGGGTGGGTTGGAGCACGGATCGCTCAGGCATTAGACTCGGCGTTGGTGGGGCAGCATAATGCTGACCAGATTCGGAGCATCTTGCATCGGGCGGCGCACATAGATTCGGACGGGTGGCAGATCGCAGAAGCAGTTGCCCTTCTCTATGAGGTCGCCGAGGTAGATGTGAATACTATTGGTCTCCCCAAAGGGCACGTCTGGAGGTCTTCCGGCAGGGAGCAGACCGTTAGAAGAGTAAGGGATATTGCCGCATCACGTGCCGCTGCTGTCAGAGCCTTGAGTGAGGGTGAATCCAGCATGCAGGGGCGTTTCGTCTATATTCCTGTTCTTCGGAGCGGGCGGTTTCGATGGGACATCCTTGAGCAGAAGACAGCGGAGAATCCGGTCCGGGAGCCACAGCCGCGCGATGCGCTGACCGAGCTCGCCGTCGATGACTACTTCGGTAGGAACCGCGGTGTAAAGGTGTTCTCCGGCTCATCCATCTATTTCGATATTCGCGCACGTCTGTTGGGCGACCTTGAGGAGCGTAGAGCTGTTGCTGAGTTTCAGTCGTTTCTGTCGGAACAGTTCTTCGATGGCGCATCTGTTGCGATAATCCCCAAACTCAAAGACAGGCAGATCCACATAAAGCTAGGCGACGAACGAGAGCGGCCACTGGCTCACCTTGGAGACGGCATTCAGTCGGTGATTATCTGTACGTATCTGGCATTTGTTGAGACTCAGCCAACGGTATTTCTTATTGAGGAGCCAGAAATGTACCTTCATCCCGGGTTTCAGCGAAAGCTGCTTCGGTTCTTTCTCGGCAGGCAGGAACATCAGTTTTTCCTTACAACCCATAGCAATCACCTTCTCGACATGCAGGCCGACCATCTTGGAGTCTCGATATTCCGGGTCACCAAGACCCCGGGATCGTCGACTCCAAGCGAGCCCGAGTTTGAGGTTGCTCCAGTCGCCGGCGGAGATCGCTCTGTCCTCGATGATCTTGGTGTTCTGAACTCGTCCGTGTTTCTTGTGAACTGCACCATCTGGGTTGAGGGGATCACGGACAGACTCTACATTCGCAAGTTCTTGGAACTATTCTGGATATCAACCGAGCGGGAGCGTCGCCCCGCGGAGGATCTACAGTTCTCGTTCATCGAGTATAGCGGGGCTAATATTCGGCATTGGCGCTTCGGCGAGACCAACGGGCAGCCTGACGAGCGCATTGGGGCGGCCCGAATATGTGGCGACGCGCTCGTTATCGCGGACCTCGACGGCGGAGACAAACGATGGCGTGATGCCCCTTTGCGCGCGGAGCTTGGTGAGAGGTTTGTTCTTCTCAACGTTCGGGAGATTGAGAACCTATTGACACCAAATACCCTCTGGCAGGTCATTCAGAGCTACCATCGTGGCCTCGAACTTGGTGAGATGCCACGATTCAGCCAGGCGTCGTATCGCGTGAAGCCGCTGGGGAGGTTCATCAATGAGCTGCTGAAGAAGCATGAGCTTGAGACCCGTCCAGGGGGTTATGCCGAGCCATCAGGAACTCTCAAGCGAAAGGCTGATTTCGCGGGCCGGGCTCTTGCAGGGCTTAGAAGCTGGGAGGACCTTAGCCCTGATGCGCAGGAGCTGACGCGACGGATCGCGGAGTTCATTGACTCCAAAAATCCTGCCTCGTAGAAGGCCTGCTCACGCACCGCCTGCAGCAGGTTTTGGCCCAGGACCCGCCCTGAGCCCAGTTGCCCCTACAACCGGATGCACTCCGTAGGCCGAAGGTCGTAGGTGCTTGAGTTGCTAACCTGGAGATCCTGTTCCGCTGCTTGTCAGGCTCCGGGCAGCCGCAAACGCAACGCGTCCTGCACCGGACATCCCGCAAGTAGGTTAGTTCAAACCAAACGCCTGACCCACAGCAGACCGCCCGCCCTGCTCTGCCCTACCCTCCGGCCCCAACTTCAGTACCCAAGACCACCGCGCCTGCAGGCCCTGGGGCGTATCGACAAGGGCCGCCGCGTAGGCCTCACCACGATCGCGCAGGTGCTGCAGCTGCTCGACCTGGGTTGAGGTCATCCGCCACCCCGCGAGGGCGCACGCCTTCGGGGCGCCGATAGGGTGCAAATCAAGCTCGAAGAGGACCGCCTCGTCGGAGGCCTCCTTCAGCTCTGGTCGATGCGTGACGGCACGGATGAGATAGGCGCACCGCGCCTGGATAGCCGAGGGCGGCCATCCGGCGATCTCCGCCAATAGGTCGTCTCCCCACGAACACAGCCGCGCCAAGGCGCGCTCGTCCTCTGTGGCCTCCACGGGCACCAAGAGCGACTCCGGATAGGCCCCGGGAGTGCCCACCTTCATGAGGGAGCCCCGGAGCACGTCTGCGAGTGTGTAGGGCACGATGGGCATAGTTAAACATCCTTGTAGCGCTGGCGCCTGCAGATGGCTCCGATGGTGCAGCGGCCAATCTGGTAGCCCATGAGTTCTGAGACGTACTCGCGGAGCTCAGGGAGCGTCCAGCCGTCCTCCCGCATCTTTCGAATCTCCCGCACCTGCTCGGCCGTAAAGATGGCCCGAGGATGCTTGGGGCCGCTGGGTGCGCCCTTGGCGGGCTTCTTTCGGCGAGCCATCAGGCGCCTTTGCCTTCATCACCGAGGACCTCGTCGTCAGGGGCATTGACCGGGATGGGCGGCAACCACCGCAGGACACGGCGGCGGTCCTGGGTCCGCTCTGAGCCGACCCAATACGTGTGCCAGTGGGCGGTGCGGATGTGCGGCGCGGGCCCCTTGCGGTCCGAGGCGCCCTCCGCAGTCCGCCCTGCGGCGATGCGCCGGCCGAGCTGCTCTCCGACCTGCCACACCACAGGCGCGTCCGGGGGCACCAGTCGAGGAAACTTACCCTTCTTGCGAGGCTGAGCCCGCGGCCGACGGGGCCGCCCACTGCCTCCGGCGGACAACTCCGGCTCCTCAATGCACAGATACAGGAGCATCGAGACCAGCCCCGAGAGCTGGGCTGAGGCTAGAGGCGAAGACATCGCCGGAAAGGCCTGACCCGAGGCCAAGGCGGCCTGAGACATCGCCTCAAGATGGGCCTTGTCGAGGCCGGCCTGCAAGGACCCACCAAGATGGATAGGTATAGGCAAGAGCGTCTCGCCGAAGTGCAACAAGAGTCGAAGCTCCTCGCGGCCGTCGCCGTCGTCGACCTCGAGGTGCGCCCAAAAGCCCTGCAGGGCCGCGCCGAGACACGCCACCCCTGGAGTCCGCACGTACACGCACCACTCAGGGAGCGTGTGCAGCACGTCCACTGGCAGGTCACCGGCCATGCTGCTCGACAGCAAGGCGTCCTGCATCTCCGCGTGGAAGGCATAGACACCCTGGGTGGGGCGCCACGCGCCAAAGGCCGCCAACAACGCCACGTCGATGCCCTGCGGGGGCTCCGGCTGCCCCCTTGTGGCCAAGGCGTAGGCCGCGGCCATCGGCGCAAAGCACCACGCAGGCCACTGCACCTCGGGCGGAGGGTGAGCCCGCAGGCGATCAAACTCCCGCCACGCGTCCGGGTACCGGCGGGATAGCCGATGCAAATGGTCCAGGGGGCCCATGGGCTGATTGGTCGAGGACATCTGAGGACTCCTACTTCTTGGACTTCTTCTTCGGAGCGGGCTGCAGCTGACCTTGGAGCTCGGCGAGACCGAGGTCCAAGGCCCGCTTGAGGACAGCGATCGTGGGGGTCTCCACCAACTGCCCCTCGGCGATCTCTTGCGCGAGGTCCATCTGGTCCTGCCAGGGACGTATGGTGGTCGTTGCGCTGGTCCGCTTCTTGGCGCTCATCGCGCGGACGGTACCTCAAACGCAGAGGCCAGTTCACACGCCTCGCGGGCAATCTGATGAATGTCCTCCTGCGGGTAGGTGTGGGCATCGCCCAGCCACACGCCGGGGCTATCGCCCCACGTCGCCCACTCACCCTGCTGGGACAAGAGGGTCACCGAGACCTCTGCGCCGTTGTCCCGACGAAAGGTCATGTCAATCGAGTCTGCGCGGCCGTCCACGCACGTGCTGGGGAGAGAATGAGTTAGGAGTTCGGGAGTGTGCTGCGTTGTCATGCTCATAGTATAGTCAATCCTATCTGTAGACGCAAGCTACAAAACACACGAACTGCAACTTTTCTTGCGTGCGTCTTGGCAGACTCTGGGGTCCTCCATCAGCGTGGCGATCACCTCCGCGTCGCCCTGTTGCGGCGGGTCTTCGTCCTGCAGTGGAGGGTGCGGGCCAAGGGGCCCCTTGGCCCGACATCCGAGGCCGTACCGAAGGCGCAGGGCGGGTCAGACCCTCTTTCTTGGAGCGCGAGGAATCGGCGGAGCGAAGCGAAGCCGAGGGGAAGAAAGACGGGTTGACGCGAGCCAGCCGGAGGATGCCCCGCGCAAAAGGCGCGGGGCCCCACAGAGCCACAGGCGATGTGTAGGGGGCGTTGCGGGGGCCGAGCCCCTGCTTGATGGGGGAGACGAAGACCGCGAAGCGGGCTGCAGCGAGGGGAAGTCGCTTCCCCCTGCCCCTAAGACGCTCATCCCTGCCTGAACTTTGGGTACAGAGCCCAAATCACCCGCGCGATGTAGTCCTCAAGCTCAAGCCGCAACAGGCCTGCTCGATACTCAAGCCGCTTCCAGTCCGTCTTAGCCAGACGCACCGTGAGAGAGCCCTGTGGGGCGTGATAGGGCGCCAACAGGATACTCGGGACCTGTCGCTCCCAGTAGGAAGCGAAGAGATGGATGCGTAGCGCCTCGTCCATGAGTCCACCAAAGTGCGCGTTGCAGCGGGCCACGAAGGCGGGCACGGAGAGCGCACGGGCCTCGACGTCTTCGACGCCGTCCCAATCAAACAAGTGCGCCACCTTGGCCGGCTCTGGGGCCTCCTTTGCGAGCGTGGGCGCAAGGTGCAGCGCCAGCTCCACCACGTAGTCCTGCATTGAAAGTCCGTAGCGCGCGGCGCGCCCCTGCAGGGCCGGCCACTCCTCGGGTCGGGCAGAGACCCGAAAGCCCTTGAGGGGCTCTTTGGTGGCCGCCCCCTGGGCAGCCGCCTTGCGGTCAGTACAGCGCTGCACCACGGCCGCCGCGGTCACCTCCCACGCCTCGTCCTCCACGTGCGCCGTAAAGGCCCTGTGCGGGGCGCCGCGCCCGAGGGCAATGAAAGCGTCGGCAACGCTCCGAGGCAGCTTGACGGTCTTAGAGACATATTCGTCGGAGCCAGGAGCAGAGGGCCGCCCCACGGACGCACCCGGAATGCGCACTGTACGTCGGGCACGAGCGATCTGCACTCGGGCCCCATCCTCACTGCCAGACAACACACCTTGCGCCAAAAGGACCCGTCCAATGGCGCGATCGGTGGCCACCAGGGGTTCTTTGCGGCCATCGGACATCCACGGAGCGAGCATCAGGAGCCAGTCTCGAGATGGCGGCGTGTTCTTGGGGTTCGCGGGGCCGAGAGCCCGGTGATAGGAACCCAAGGTCACCGTGTTAGATCGCCACGTGAGCGGCCACCGGAGCGACTCCATCAAATCCCGTAGCTCAGGGAGCGTGAGCGCGTCTGACCACGTCGGGAAGTAGAGGTGATCGTAGCGCTCCCCGATGAAGGTGCCCAGGGTCGTCAACAACGCCCCGGGCGCATGAAGTGCAAGCCAGTCTGCGCCGACCGCTGTGCTGTACGGCGTCTTCGCGGTCGACTGAGCTGAATAAGCCCACTGCCGAGCGGAGTGGACAGAATCCCACCGTAAAGAAGGCACGTCCCGACGGGGCAACGCCTTGCCCTCAAGGCCCACAAAATCATCCTCGGTGAGAGCCTCGGCGATGCCCTCGGCGACGCTCTTGATGGACTGCCGGCCGGTGTGCAGCCGGCCGAGCAAGGACCCGCTGAGTTCGGCGGTCCGCGCCTCAACGAGGCCCCGGGCGTCCATCGCGAGTTGGACAAGCTGGGCGGCGTCTACACCGACGAGCTCGGGGGCGCCCTGCAGGTCCTCCGTCCAGCGCAAGGACGCCTTCAGACCCGCGTCTGTGGCCAGCCGGAGCGCCCCCACGGCGGCGAACCAATCGCCTGTGTTCATGGGAGTCGCCCGGGGCAGAAGCAGGCTTGGCTGAGACGTCATGCCTCAGGATCGCAGGTGGGAGATCTGGCGTCAACACGAAGTGTAACCCACCGTGGCATAACCCATTGCGATACCATCTTGTCGTATGCGTGCGACAGTGAGGGCGGCCGCCTACCGCAGAATCGCCGGATGGCGGCGGGTGCCCTGTATGGTATCGTCACCTTCGTGATGGTGCGGTCGCCTCTCCTGCGCTACTCATGGACGATAGGTTTGCTGCTATCCTGCGGCACAGAAACAGAACCGCTTCCACCTGCGCCACCTATTGACGCAGGCACGGTATGCGCCTGCAAGCTAGCGGACCAGCCCGTCTGCACCGGGGAAGCATCTGACCCGGAAGCCCCTGACTGCTGGAAGGAACGAGCGTCCGTGGTGCGAGATGACTATATCGACTATGCCAATTGCCTCGTAGGCTGTGAGGACGAGGGGGCGGCGGCGCGGGCCCGCTGCCTCAGCCCAATCGCCTATGATCTACACATCTGCAACGCAAACTACTCAAGCCACATTGTCGAATGCATGAGGGGCGGCGGCACAATAAGGCAATGCGGCATCGCCGCCGCCCAACTCCACTCCTGCGGCTTTCGCGACAGGATTGACCAGTGCCCCCCCGGGTAGCGTCAATAGGACGTGTCGGGTCGCAATCGCCGGACAAGCGCTCACCTTAGGGCTCGATGACAAGCGCCGTCGTGTACGACAACACCTCCGAGCCGTCATAGTCCGCACAAGCCGACCCCAACCGCTCCATCCGCACCATATCCCCGCCCGATTCCAATACCCGGTACTTGTTCCCCAAGCGGTCCTCACGCAGAGCCCCCACCGGCAGCGGCAAGTCCACATCATCGACCCGAAGGGCGGCCTCGTACCGCCGACACTCGTCGGAGCCATAGCCAAACTCGAGGCGCATCGACTCCTCGCTGAGCTCCTCGTCCTCAAGAGCACGAAACGCAATCGTCCTTGCCCCGGGCGCCTTCTCCTCCTGCGTCTTGGCGGCAATCGCCTTGAGCGATTGCCGCAGGTCAAACAGGCGCTCAGACAGGTCGGCCCGCACATCCCCGCTTTCGACCTGACGGCACAGATACGCCGCATCGAGGTTTGTGACCGCGTCCGCGATGGCCAACAAGAGCTGACGGTCCAGACTCACCGTCTCGGCGGAGCTACCACGCAAGGCGTCGGCCATCCGGTGGAGGGTCATGAGGGGCTCAGGGTCGCTCACAGGCCGCAATCTGCAACGTCTTGCGCCCGAGGCCCAGCCCCTCTTGAGAGACGCTGAGCACGGGCCTGGGGCACCGACCGCAGCCGGCGCCCCAGGCCCTCCATCTTCACCGCCCCGCCAACTCCAGCACGTAGTCCACGGCCTTCTGAGCCAAGCTCGCCGCCTTCGCGAACGCCCGCTTGTCCTGACGCCCCGCCTGCATCCAATGCTGCAGGTACGCGCCAGCGTGACGATCGATCGTCGGCACCCCGAGACGGGCACACAGAAACGCCGCCCCCATCTCGGCCACCAGCTCCTCAAAGGCGTAGGCCTCGGAGCCCTTCGGGCCAAACTCACGAGCAAGCCGGGTCTCCGCGCCGGTCCAATGCACAACCTCATGTAACGCGGTCGCCCAGTAGCGCTCTTCAGACTCAAAGGCCTCAAACGCGGGCAACCGAATGTAGTCCCCGGTCGGGCTGTAGTAGGCCCGCCCTCCCCCGCTGCGGATGTCCGCCCTGCTCTTCTCCAGGATTAGGGGCCTGACAAGTAGTGGAACAGGATCTCCCGGTAGCGTTCGGGCCTTCTGGGTAACCCATGGGAACCACAGGCGTTTGTTCTCCGAGCTAATTCAGGCTAGGGGCAACCAGTTGTCAGAGATAGTTACCGTGGGGCGACGGTTGGCCGGTAGCAAATTCGGGCAGTTACAAGACGCCTCCAGCGCTTAAGCGGAGATCCTGTTCCGCTACTTGTCGAACCCCGGCAGGTCACCGACCATGCTGCTCGACAGCAAGACATCCTGCATCTCTGCATGGAAGGCGTAGAGGCCCTGGGTGGGGCGCCACGCCCCAAAGGCCGCCAACCTAATCGACCCGAACGATCACCTCAGCGTAGGGGTTAGAATAGCAGCCTCAATCGCCGGGCCCAGGGTCCCACTTGCACTAAGACCACCAGCTACCTACAGTCTGCCCGACTCAAGTCGACTGACCTCGCTCAAATAGGACGAGCAACCGGCGCTTACAGCCGTCAGTCGCCTGACCATCGAAGGACCGCCGCAATGACAATTGAGACTGGGTTTGCCCCTAAAGGCGTCGCCAAACGCCTGCAGGTGGCCAAAGACACCGTCAATCGCTGGATAGCCAAGGAAGGCCTGCCCGCCGCCAAGGCCGGCCGTGTCTGGCGCTTCAAACTCAGCGAGGTGGACGAATGCCTGCGCACTGGTGGTGCCATTGAGAGCAAAGACGACAGCGTGAGTAAACCCTGATGCCCTACGCTCCCAAATCCATCATCCTCGATACCCTACCTGCCGCACGGCTCCGCGAACTGGCCGACATCTTCGACCTGGCGGGGCCCCGCCGCGCCAAGGCCGATCTGGTCGATACCTTCACCCGCTACCGCCGCCTCTCCGCCGAGCGCATCTGCGAACACCTGGGTCGAGACGAGCTCAAAACCTGTTGCGAAGCCTCTGGGCTGCATGCCAGTGCCTGGAGCAAGCAGGACTTGGTCCGAGCGCTGCTCGCCGGGCCGCCCAAGCAGAAGCGCGGCCGACCACGCGCAACACAGCCACCCACAGCAACTGCAGCGCGCCCAACCGCCCCTGCGCGAGCCGCCCCAACTGATCGCTCAGCACCTACGAGGAATGCCACCATGACCGGAGCCCAACAACGCGCCGCCCTTCAACGCCAGATCTGGGCCATCGCCAACGATGTGCGTGGCGCTGTCGATGGCTGGGACTTCAAGCAGTATGTCCTGGGCACCCTGTTCTATCGCTTCATCAGCGAGAACTTCGCCAGCTATATCGAAGCCGATGATGAGAGCATCAACTACGCCGACCTGCCTGATACGGTCATCACCCCCGAGATCAAAGACGACGCCACCAAGACCAAGGGCTACTTCATCTACCCCAGCCAGCTCTTCGTCACGGTCGCCAAGGGGGCCAATGACAACGAGAGCCTGAACACCGATCTGGCCACCATCTTTGGCGCCATCGAAAGCTCGGCCAGCGGTTACGACTCCGAAGACGATATCAAAGGGCTGTTCGCCGATTTCGACACCACCAGCAACCGCCTCGGTAACACCGTCAAAGACAAGAACACTCGTCTGGCCGCTGTGCTCAAAGGCGTGACCGGTCTCGACTTCGGCGACTTCCACGGCAGCCAGATCGACCTTTTCGGCGATGCCTACGAGTTCCTTATCTCGAACTACGCCGCTAACGCTGGTAAATCCGGTGGCGAGTTCTTTACCCCGACCCACGTATCGCGCTTGATCGCACGTCTCGCCATGCACAAGCAGGCCAGCGTCAACAAGATCTATGACCCAGCCTGCGGCTCCGGATCGCTACTGCTGCAAGCCAAGAAACACTTCGACGCCCACATCATCGAAGAAGGTTTCTTCGGTCAGGAGATCAACCACACCACCTACAACCTCGCCCGCATGAACATGTTCTTGCACAGCATCAACTACGACAAGTTCAAGATGAAGCTGGGCAACACCCTCACCGACCCACATTTCGGTGACGACAAGCCCTTCGATGCCATCGTCTCCAATCCACCCTACTCGGTGAAGTGGAAGGGATCAGACGACCCAACCCTGATCAACGACGAGCGCTTCGCCCCGGCGGGCGTGCTGGCACCCAAATCCAAGGCCGACTTTGCCTTTGTGCTGCATGCGCTGAGCTACCTCTCCAGCAAGGGGCGCGCCGCCATCGTCTGCTTTCCCGGCATTTTCTACCGGGGCGGAGCCGAGCAGAAGATCCGCCAGTATCTGATCGACAACAATTACGTGGAAACCGTGATCAGCCTGGCACCCAACCTCTTCTTCGGCACCACCATCGCGGTGAACATCTTAGTGCTGTCCAAGCATAAGGCCGACACCAAAACCCAGTTCATCGACGCCAGCGGAAAGAACTTCTTCAAGAAGGAACCCAAGAACAATGTGCTGCTGGATGAGCACATCGAAACGATCATGGCCGTTTTCGACAGCAAGGCCAACTCCGATCATTTGGCGCGGTCGGTGCCCTATGAAGAAGTCGTCGAGAAGGGCTACAACCTATCGGTCAGCAGCTATGTGGAAGCCAAGGATGATCGGGAGATAATTGATATTACTGCGCTTAATACGGAGATCTCCGGAACGGTGAAGAAGATTGATCAACTACGCAAGGATATTGATCTTCTTGTGGCGGAGATCGAAGGATGAGCGGCCTAGCGTTTATCGAGAAGCTGCTGGATGGGAACGAGGTTGCATGGAAACCGCTGGGCGATTTGGGTGCATTTACTCGCGGCAACGGAATGCAGAAGAAGGATTTCGTGGACGTTGGCTTTCCAGCTGTCCATTACGGACAAATCTACACCAAATATGGTCTTCAGGCCGACCAAACCTTCACCTTTGTCCCGGAGTCTCTAGCAAAAAAACTCAAGAAGGCCAGACGCAATGACCTCCTATTGGCAACCACGTCAGAAAATGATGAAGACGTCGTCAAGCCACTAGCATGGCTCGGAGACGACGTTGCGATATCTGGCGATATGATGCTGTTTAGGCACAATCACAACGCCAAATATCTGGCCTTTGTAATCCAAACAGAGGCATTTCAGAAAGAGAAGCGTAGATGTATCACGGGCGCCAAGGTCCGCAGGGTATCCAAGGACGACCTTGCCAAAATAGCAATCCCCGTCCCCTGCCCCGACAACCCAGAAAAATCCCTCGCCATCCAAGCCGAAATCGTCCGCATTTTAGACACCTTTGCCGAGCTGACCGCCGAGCTGACCGCCGAGCTGACCGCCGAGCTGACCGCCCGCAAAAAGCAATACGACTACTATCGCAACCAACTATTTGTATTCTCGGAAGCCAATGTTGAATGGAAACAACTTAGAGAAATTGGCAAATTCATTCGGGGAAAGCGCTTCACGAAAGCAGACTACGTAGATGGCGATGGAATCGATGTGATTCACTACGGAGAAATTTACACGCACTACGGAACGGCGGCGCAATCCGCGCTCTCCCGCGTAAGGAAGGATCTAGCACCCTCGCTGCGCTACGCGAATCCGGGAGACGTTATCATGGCTGGAGTAGGCGAAACCATCGACGAGGTTGGCAAGGCCGTGGCCTGGCTCGGAAATGATAAGGTTGCCATTCACGACGATAGTTACGCCTTCCGACATTCGATTAACTCGAGATATCTATCCTATTATATGCAGACCTCCAAATTCATCGCCGAAAAGAGACCGCATGTGAGCCACGCCAAGGTCAAACGGCTACTAATAAATGGCATTGAAAAGGTCCGGGTGCCCATTCCATACCCGCAGGACACCCGGCAATCGTTAGCAGAACAGGCCCGCGTTGCCGAGACGTTGGAGAGCTTTGACACTCTGATTCACTCAATCACCGATGGCCTCCCCCGCGAGATCGAACTACGCCAGAAGCAATACGCCTACTACCGTGACCTGCTCCTGAGCTTCCCCAAGCCAGACGCCAAAAAGCTAACCAAGGCTTAACATGAGCCAGACCCTCGACGACATCGCTCAAAAACTCAAGGACAGCGACAAGAAGGTCCAGCTGATATATGCCTTCAATGGCACCGGCAAGACGCGCCTGTCTCGCAGCTTCAAGGAGCTCGTGGCACCGAAGGAGCAGGTCGCCGAACGAGATTCGACAAGGATCCTGTACTACAACGCCTTTACCGAAGACCTGTTCTACTGGGACAACGACCTCACAGGTGATTCGGAACGCAAGCTCCTGATTCAGCCGAATGCCTACACCCAGTGGGCCCTCGTGGACCAGGGACAAGACCGCAACGCCATCGACCACTTTCAGCGCTATACCGACGACAAACTAACCCCGAGCTTCAACGAAGAATACAACAAGAAGATAGACGAACAGGACGTCAAGGTTCCGGCATTCTCTGAGGTCACCTTTACTTTCGAGCGCGGCAATGACGAAGCGACCCCGAACGTCAAAATCTCCAAAGGCGAGGAGAGCAACTTCATCTGGAGTATCTTCTATGCCGTCATCGAGCAGGTCATCGAGGTACTCAACGTCGCCGAGGCAAGCGATCGAGAAACCGACCAGTTCGACCAGCTCGAGTACATCTTCATTGATGACCCCGTCAGTTCCCTTGATGAGAACCACCTCATCCAACTGGCTGTTGATCTGGCGAGGCTCATCAAGTCCAGCACGTCTGACCTGCGTTTCATCGTCACCACGCACAATCCGCTGTTCTTCAATGTACTCTTCAATGAGCTGGGCAAAGCTAAGAAGCTCATGCTGAACAGAGACGAATACGGGAGCTATGAGTTGGCTGACCAGGCCACCGACTCACCGTTCTCTTATCACCTCTTCTTGATGCACGAGCTGGATAAGGCAATCGCCACTGGCCAGATCCACAAATATCACTTCAACTTCCTGAGGAATATCTTGGAGAAGACATCTACATTCCTCGGCCATCAGAAGTGGGCCGACCTACTACCTCAGGTCGCTGGTGGCAGCACAAATCCCTACGCCAATCGCATCGTCAATATTTCAAGCCACTCAAAACACGCTGGCGATGAAGTGCGCGAGATCACCGAGCAAGAAAAGCAAATGGTCAAGCTCCTTGTGGAGCACCTGAGAACCACCTTTGGCTTTTGGCGACAGGAAGCATGACATGGTTGACTACACCAAGCCCATTGCAGAATCCAACAACTACATCGTTCTCGAAAAGTACACCAAAGACACCCGCGTCGCCGAGTCCTACCAGAGCGAGTCCGACCTTGAGTCTGAACTGATTGTCGACCTGCAGAATCAGGGCTACGAGCACCTGCCAGACCTCAAAACCCCCGAAGCCATGCTGGCCAACGTGCGCGTCCAGCTACAAACGCTGAACTACATGGCGTTCGCCGAAGGTGAATGGCTGCGCTTTGTGGAAACCTACCTCGACAAGCCCAGCGACAGCATCGTCGACAAGACACGTAAGATCCATGATGACTACATTAATGACTTCATCTTCGACGATGGCCACATTCAGAACATCTATCTAGTCGACAAGAAGAATGTCGCCCGCAACAAGTTGCAGGTAATCTCGCAGTTCGAGCAGACCGGCAGCCACGCCAACCGCTATGATGTCACCATTTTGGTCAACGGCCTGCCCCTGGTGCAGGTGGAACTCAAGAAGCGCGGCGTGGCCATCCGCGAGGCCTTCAATCAGGTCCATCGCTACAGCAAGGAGAGCTTCAACAGCGAGCATTCGCTCTTCAAGTACCTACAAGTCTTCGTGATCACCAATGGCACTGACAGCCGCTACTTTGCCAACACCACCCATCGCAACAAGCACAGCTTCGACTTCACAATGAACTGGGCCAAGGCCGATAATGGCCTGATCAAGGACCTCAAGGATTTCACCGCAACCTTCTTCCAGAAGAAGACCCTGCTGGAGGTACTGCTAAAGTATTCGGTGTTCGATGTCAGCGACACCCTGCTGGTGATGCGCCCCTACCAGATAGCCGCCACCGAACGGATCATTCGCAAAATTATCTGCTCGTATGAAGCCAAGACCTGGAGTAAGCCTGAGGGCGGCGGCTTTATCTGGCACACCACCGGATCGGGCAAGACCCTGACCAGTTTCAAGGCGGCGCGCCTGGCCACCGAGCTGGATTTCATCGACAAGGTCTTCTTCGTGGTCGATCGCAAAGACCTCGATTATCAGACCATGAAAGAATACCAGCGCTTCTCACCTGAAAGCGTGAATGGCTCGGATAGTACCGCTGGGCTCAAACGCAACCTGGACAAGGACGACAACAAGATCGTTGTCACCACCATCCAGAAGCTCAACAACCTGATGAAGTCTGAGAATGACCTACCGATCTACGGCAAGCAGGTAGTGTTTATTTTTGACGAGTGCCATCGCAGTCAGTTCGGCGAGGCGCAGAAGAATCTGCAGAAGAAGTTCAAACGCTTCTATCAGTTCGGCTTCACCGGCACCCCCATCTTCCCCAAGAACGCCCTGGGCGCCGAGACCACCGCCGGCGTGTTTGGCCGCGAACTGCATTCCTATGTCATCACTGATGCCATCCGTGATGAGAAGGTGCTGAAGTTCAAGGTCGACTACAACGACGTCCGACCTCACTTCAAGTCCATCGAACAGGAGCAGGACGAGAAGAAACTCAGCGCCGCCGAGAACAAGCAGGCCCTGCTGCACCCGGATCGCATCAGCGAGATTACCCAGTACATCCTGAATAACTTTCGCCAGAAGACCCACCGCAGCCATGGCAGCAAAGCCGGCTTCAACGCCATGTTTGCGGTGAGCAGCGTAGACGCGGCCAAGTGCTATTATGAGTCGTTCAAGCAACTCCAGAACGACGCCGAGAAGCCGCTGCGGGTTGCGACCATATTCTCCTTCGCAGCCAACGAAGAACAGAACGCCGTGGGCGACATTGCTGACGAAAGCTTCGATGTGTCGGCAATGAACAGCAGCGCCAAGGAATTCCTCAGCGCCGCCATAGCTGACTACAACGCCTTCTTCAAAACCAACTTCGGCGTCGACAGCAATGGCTTCCAGAACTACTACCGCGACCTCGCCAAGCGCGTGAAGAATCAGGATATAGACCTCCTGATCGTGGTCGGCATGTTCTTGACCGGGTTCGACGCGCCGATACTAAACACCCTGTTCGTGGACAAGAACCTACGCTACCACGGCCTAATACAGGCCTATTCCCGCACCAACCGCATCTATGACGCCACCAAGACCTTCGGCAACGTAGTGACGTTCCGAAACCTCGAACGAGCTACAATCGACGCAATCACCCTGTTTGGCGATACCAATACCAAAAACGTGGTCTTGGAGAAGAGCTACAAGGAATACATGGAGGGCTTCACCGACATCGTTACCGGCGAAGCCAGGCGCGGCTACCTCGAGGTGGTGGAAGAGCTGGAGCGGCGCTTCCCGGAGCCCACTGAGATCGTCAAGGAGACCGACAAGAAGGACTTCGCCAAGGTCTTCGGTGAATACCTGCGGGTCGAGAACGTCTTACAGAACTACGACGAATTCGCCAACCTCAAGGACCTGCAAAGCGTGGATCTGGACGACCCGGTGGCTGTGGAGGCATTCAAGGCCACACACTACGTGGATGACGACGACATCGAGAAGCTGAAGGCCATCCGCGTTCCCGCCGAGCGCACGGTTCAGGATTACCGCTCGACCTACAACGACATCCGCGACTGGTTGCGCCGTGAGAAGGCCGCTAAGCAGACCGAAGAATCCACCATCGACTGGGACGATGTCGTCTTCGAGGTCGACCTGCTCAAGTCGCAAGAGATCAACCTAGACTACATCCTGGAACTGATCTTCGACAACAACAAGAAGGTCAGAGACAAGTCGGCCTTGGTTGTGGATGTACGTCGCGCGATCCGCGCCAGCATCGGCAACCGCGCCAAAGAAGGGCTGGTAGTCGACTTCATCAACCAAACCGACCTGGATGAGATCGGTGACAAGGCCACCATCATCGACGCCTTCTTCTCCTTCGCCCAAGCCGAGCAGGCGCGCGAAGCAGACGAACTGATTGTCACCGAGAAGCTCAACAACGAAGCCGCCAAGCGCTACATCACCAATTCACTGAAGCGCGAATACGCCAGTGAGAACGGCACCGAACTCAACAGCATCCTACCCAAGATGAGCCCCCTGAACCCCCAGTATTTGACCAAGAAGCGCAGCGTTTTCGAAAAGATCGCGGCGTTTGTTGAAAAGTTTAAGGGTGTGGGCGGGAAGGTGTGATGTACATTTCTACGGCGCAATATACCAGCTCATGGCAACCGCAGGTAGAGTCTGACAAAGAACGGGCAGACCGAGACGGAGAATAGTTCCGCTACGCGTGGGCTGCTCGACGCTGCCTGCACCTTCTACCCAACGACGCTGAACTTAAGGCCATTGGCCGATAGGAACTCCAAGGAGCGTCAGCGTGGTGTTAGCACCCACCTCCAATGAGGGCTGGGCGTCAATTGCTCACCACGTATCTTGAGGGCCAGGAGCCTCGTTCCCATCGTCCATCTGGTTTTCGCGGAGATCGGCTCTTCGCGGTAGCGAGGGTCTGTGAAGGGAGCCCCTCACTTGATGGTGAGGGTGGTGGCCGGGTGTTTGCCGCACCCGACCGCCGGTTGCTCTGTTGAGCTGAGCACGGACCGGAACGCGGGCCAAAGCCGGCGCCCCGGGCCCTCCACCTCTCACCTCCCCGCCAACTCCAACACGTAGTCAGTGGCCTTCTGGGCCAGGCTCGCCGCCTTCGCGAAAGCCCGCTTGTCCTGACGCCCTGCCTGCATCCAATGCTGCAGGTACGCGCCAGCGTGACGATCGATCGCCGGCACCCCGAGACGGGCACACAGAAACGCCGCCCCCATCTCGGCCACCAGCTCCTCGAAGGCGTAGGCCTCGGAGCCCCTCAGGCCAAACTCGCGCCCAAGACGGGACTTCGCCCCGGTCCAATGCACCAACTCATGCAGGGCCGTCGCCCAGTAGCGCTCCTCAGACTCAAAGGCCTCAAACGCTGGCAACCGAATGTAGTCCTCGGTCGGGTTGTAGTAGGCCCGCCCTCCCCCGCTGCGGATGTCCGCCCCGCTCTTCTCTAGGATTAACGAAGCCTCCGGATACTCCGGCGCCTCTGCCGGCTCAGGGGCGCCTTCGCTCCAGTCAATTTGCTCCTCATTGAACATCGAAAACAGACGGGCCATCGGAATCTCTTTGGTCTCGCCTGTGGCCACGTCCTCCTTCTCCAGCATGCGAAAGAACAGAATCCGGCTGCCCTTTTCACCACGCCTCACCTGGCCACCAAGGCCCTGGGCCTGCTTGTACGAATACCAACGCGGCGAACACCACTCACCCATCCAAAGGGTCAATACGTTCACGCCTGAATAGGGCCGTTGGGTGGTGCCGTTCATGGGCCATCCCACGGCGGCCCCGCTCTTTGCGGACCACGGCTTGTGCCACGGCAGGTCACCTTGCTCCATCGCGGCCAAAAGCCGCGCAGTCACCTCTGCGTAGGCATCTACGGGCACGGCCTTGGGCTTGCGGTTGCGGGGTGCTGCTTTCGTCGTTGTCATCTTCATTACTCCGTTTCTGTGCGCTCGCTCTGAAGTGTGGGGTGCGGGCTAAGGTCCCCTTGGCCCGACATCCGTTGGGCCACCGGAGGCGCAGGGCGGGTCACACCCTCTTTCTTGGGGCGCGAGGAATCGGCGGAGCGCAGCGCAGCCGAGGGGAAGAAAGACGGGTTGACGCGAACAAGCCGGAGGATGCCACGCGCAAAAAGCGCGTGGCCCCACGGAGCCGTAGGCGACGTGCAGGGGGCGTTGCGGGGGCGGAGCCCCTGCTTGATGGGGGAGCGGAAGACCGCGAAGCGGGCTGCAGCGAGGGGAAGTCGCTTCCCCTCCCAAACTCAGACTTCAGTCGTCCAACTCATTGCCAAATATACCCAAAATATCGGCCGTACTATTTGACAACCCAGCTTGCCGCAAGCTATCATGCACAACCATGTCCGCCGCTGTAGCTTTGGGAGTCCGACCCATGGAAAAGACCTGTTCGATGTGTGGAGAACGCAAGCCCTTGAGCGAGTACCACCGACGCCGTCACTACAAAAAAGACGGCCACCGAGCAGCGTGTAAGACATGTACTGCCCAAGAAACCAAGAAGGCCCGAGAAGCTCGAGGTGGGACCATCTCCGATGAGGAACGCAAAAAGGCCCAGGTGCGCCACGCCACCCGCCGCCTCATCATGTCGGGCGAGCTGGTGCCCCAGCCCTGCGAGGTCTGCCAAGGCCTCGACGTGCAGGCCCACCACCCCAGCTACGAAGGCGAAGACGCCGCCCGCACAGTGCAGTGGCTCTGCCCGCTGCATCATGCCCAGGAGCACGGCGTACGGGCGTGGACGAAGCAGATGGACATGTTCCCGGAGCGGCCGGCGGAGCGGGCAGAGGATGACGGCCGGCAGGCCGTCACCTACCGGGCCGTGGGCACGGGAGCCTAGGGCTCACAGCACCCCCGTTTGGGTGAAGCGACCTACCCCAGGAGACAGGCGACGATGCGGCTACGGATGTGCGAGCCTACCGGCGTGCACGACGCCATTGTCCTCATAGAGCCTGAGGCTCTCCTGAGCCGAGCCATGACAAGGCTGCTTGCGGTCATGGGGCACACGGTGGTGACTGTAGAGGAAGCCATGGCGTCCGAAACAGGGCCTCGGTGCCTCGTTGTAGATGAGCAGAGCCTCGACTCAGTGCCGGCCACGATGCGCGCCCTGCCTCACGTCATCCTCACATCCGAGCCCCTGCCAGCCCGGTGGCATATTAAGGCTATCCTGAGAAAGCCCTTCTCAGCGGAGGATCTCAAAGTGGCCATCCTGCAGGCGTGTCTACCGCCGCGCTTACAGCACACAGACTCCTCAGAGTGGGAAATTTCACGCGGCCCAAGCCTCCCAGCAGCGTAGCGTAGTTGACTGCGGCGAGGCGTACTATCAGGTCCGCAATCCGTCCTGCATGGACCCGGGCGCACCCTCCTTGTCAGTGAAGAGCGCATCTCCCCCCTATACTTCGAGGGCACGGCGGTGCGATCTTCTCAAGGCCATGGCGATCGCGCCCATCGACGACAACGGCTATCTGACCTTCAGTCCTGTTGGAGAGGACACCCCCATCAAGGTGAGGCTGGACTACCCCATGACCTTAGTGGGCTCGGGGCGCACGTGCGAAATCCGACTGCCAAAGGGCCCGAAGCGAAGTGTGGCCTTCATCAGCTGGCCCGATGGCAAGAAAATCCGGAGCATCGACGGCCACGCCACGCTCAATGGCGAGGCCCTCGGCGACAGGGAAGCCCTGCTGCAGGATGGGGACGCGCTGACCTTTGACGGCTTCACTGCTACGTTTGGAGGGCCAGAGCGACCGCCAAATCTGGAGTGGAATGCCAAGGGCGATGCCCCCAAGACGGGGAACGTGCTCTGGCACGGAAACGACCGCTACAACATCGACCCGCATCGGCCGTTTGTGATTGGCGCGGACCCAGAATGTGACCTGCACATCCCAGACGACGAGTTCGTCTCCTCGTTTCACTGCCGGCTGTTCTGGGACCGGGGCTACCTGTGGCTACAAGACCTCAAATCACGCAACGGCACGGAGGCTGACGGTCTGCGTGTATCCGTCGTCTCTTCGCTTCCGCTGGGTCTGCACGAGCTGGCCATTGGCGACGCGAAGCTATTACTCGGCATAGGTCGCGACCCCGATGAGTGGCGTGGGTTTGTCGCCAAGAGCCCGAACATGGCTTCGGCGGTCGGGATGGTCAAAAGGGCCAGCCAGATGAACATGAACATCGTGCTGCGCGGAGAGACCGGGACCGGCAAGGACGTCCTAGCGCGCGCCTATCACGCACACTCTGGGCGCACCGGCGAATTCGTGGTCCTAAACTGCGCGGGGGTGCACACCGAAATGCTCCGAGCTGAAATCTACGGATACGACGAGGGCGCCTTTACGGGCGCTGATGAGGCTCGCGCGGGCCTTCTTGAGCAGGCCGACGGGGGCACGCTGTTCTTGGACGAGGTCGGAGAGCTCGACATCGAGGCGCAACGTATGTTGCTACCGCTTCTGAGCGGCGAGGGGCGCCGCGTGGGTGGTCAGCTGGGCAAGCAATACGACGTCAACATCGTTGCCGCGACGCACCAAAACCTCGAGAGAATGATCGACCGTGGCGAGTTTGATGGAGAGTTCAGCCTGAAGCTGGGCCCACCAGTACATATTCCGCCCCTGAGGGAGCGCCCGGAAGACCTGGTGGCGATCGCCTGGGACACCGTGAGGCAGCACTACGGCGGACACAGCCTGTCCCCTGGCGCGGAAAAGGCCTTGAAAGAGCATTCTTGGCCCCGCAACGTCCGTGAGCTGTGGTCGGTCCTACGCAACGCCATGCGCAGGTCCAAGAGTGTTACGGGGGTACTCGAGGCGGCGGACCTCGATCTGCCGTGGCGCGGCGAAGAACCAAGGAGCACGAGGCACTAATGCGCGTAACAACGACTGGGATTTGGGTCATCCTCACGACCGTCTTCATCACGAGCTCCGCATGGGCCTCGAAGTGGCCCGACGCCAAGTCTGCCCACGAGGCAGGCCGCGCCGCCTACGAGGCCAAGCGATACGAGGACGCCGCGGAGGCCTTCAAGGCAACCTACGAGCACGACCCGAACCCGGTGCTCCTCGTGAACGTGGCCGAGTCCTACAAGCGTGCGGGAGACTGCGTACAGGCCCTCACCTACTACGAGCGGTTTCTTGAGGCGGTGCCGAAAGGCGACCTACACATCACCATGACCGGGCGCGCGGCCGCCCTGCGGCCCAAGTGCCCAGCAGCAGCTATCCACCCTGCCCCAGCACCACCCCCCGAGGCGGAGCCTGGCAGTGAGGCGCGATTGGCGGGCTCAAGGGCGGAAACAGCAACCCCCGAAGTCCCACCAGTGGCGCCAGCACCGCCCCCCGTAGCAGCCGAGGCTGAGCAGCCCACCGAGCCCAGCCCTGCAGCGACGCAGCCGAGTTGGCAGGTAGGCCTTGAGGCCGGCGTCAGCAACGCGCGATGGGGCCCGGTGTCGACAGGGGTCCAGCCCAGTGTCCAGATCACCGCAGACCGTATCTGGTGGGCCGGCAAGTTGGGATTCGGCGTGGGCGTCGGAGGACAGTGGACGCGACTGGGGTACAAGAGCGCCACGTTTGCGCCGGAGTCCTACGAAGACTCCGCCTCCATCCTATCGGCCACGGCATCGGCGCAAGTCAGGCTGCAACTCATAGACTGGTTAGCGATCCGACTCGATCTCGGAGGAGGCCTCACCCGGGTGTCCGGATTCAAGGCCTGGAATGAACTCGGCACGAACGGCGCCGGCACAGAAGGCAGCGTCACGCTCGGCACAGCTCGCGTAGGACTCGGCGCGGACATCCCGCTGACCGGCGCCTTGGGGCTGCGTGTGACTGCACTGGCGCTGTCGTACAGCCCGGCGCCGACGGAGGCGCGGGAAGGCATCTCGCAGGTGTTGACGCTCGGCGGCGGCCTCGGGGTCGCTTACGGCTTCTGAGGGGGTTGATAGTCCATCAATCCGCTCGGGGCCGAGTAATCTAATAGGCCTTCGTTCTTGGCAGGCGGTGAAGACTTCGCCGGAACAGGAGCCGAGGGGACCGCCTTCAAGGGTTGCGGCGGGGCGCCGGCATCAGCCGCAGCGGGGCGCACGCGCCTAGGCTCGGAGCGAGGGGCGCGCCGCATGTGGCGAGCCGGTCTCGCATCCACCGGGACGCCTGCGTCGACCTCAATCACGACCGCGGGCGCCAAAGGGATGGGGCTGCCGCCCTTGGAGGCCTGCAGCGCATCCTGAGCAGGCACGGCGCCATCAAGCGTGCTGGTGGGCCCACCTGAAGCAGAGGGCCCCGCCTCTTGCTCCCCAACCGGGTACAGCAAGAAGCCTAAGAGGCTGACAACGAGCAACCCAAGGGCCGACGTCACCCACGGCAGCAAAGCCTCCCATGGGGCGGGCTGCGGTAGCGCCACCGGCATCGGGGTGATCATGGGATCTGACACCTCCGCCGTCACCGGCACAACCTCCGCAGCGGGCACAGGGGCCGCCGCGGGCTCGCCCTCCAAAAGAGTCGGCCTCTCTACAGCTCTGCGATGGGTCTTGAGGTGCTCCACCAGATCGAGGGTGGCCGTCGCGGGAGCCAGCTCCAGCGCAAGTAATTCTTTGAGGGCATCTTGCGCCGTCGGCGGCCGTGCATCCCGCTCGTGCGCCATCAACCGCAGCACGTAGTCCGACAAGGGCTGAGGGATCTCAGGCCGCAGGCTGCTCGGAGCGGGCGCGCGACCTAAGAGAACCTGAGCGAGCATGCTTCGAGTGGAGCGACCGGGCTTGGCGTAAAGCGGTTCGCCGGAGAGCAACTCGTGAAGCAGGACCCCTACCGTGTAGACGTCTGTGCGACCATCTAGCTCAGTGCCCTCGATCTGCTCGGGGCTCATGTAACCTGGGTTGCCTTTAATCAAGCCAGTCTCGGTCGCGCCGCCCTCCCCTGCTCCTTGCGCAATCCCAAAGTCGGTGATCTTCACTACTCCACCCCAAGAGAGAAGCACGTTCTGAGGGGAGAGGTCTCGGTGCACAATACCCAAGCTGCGGCCCTCCGCATCCGTCGCCTCATGGGCGTGAGCGAGCCCCTTGAGCACCTCGGCGGCCACGGCAACAGCCAGACCGACCGGCAAGGGACCTTGCTTGCGCACTCGGCGCAAATCCGTACCCTCGACAAGCTCCATTGCGATGAACAAGCGCCCACTTTCGTCCCGATCGAAGTCGAGGACCTGGACGATGTTGGGGTGGTGCAAATGAGAGATAACCTGCGCTTCAGACCGAAACTGACGCTCAAAGGCAGGCTGATTCGCGAGACCTTCGTGAATGTACTTAATAGCAACCGGGCGACAGAAGCCTTCGGCGGAGGTCACCTCGGCGCGATGAACCGTGGCCATACCCCCCTCGCCGAGGGCCTTGCCTGTGAGTCGGTAGCGAGGGGTCATCGGCAGGCTTCGGGCTCATCGCTTCACTGCGTCGCCAGCGGCACACGGTAGAATGTGCCCTCAAGCCGACCGAAGACCTGTGCCACCAGTTCGGAACCAGCGCCCAACGCACACTCGTCATCCAAACGCTGGGCCTCCAGTCGCAAGGTCACCTGCTCGCCCGCATTGACGGCGATTGTTGCGGGCAAGGTGGCGGCAAGACTCATTTCGAGTTCTCCAGATAGTGGCGCGCCCGCAATGCCAATGTCCTCCTGGGCGAGGGCTTCGGTGTCTTGGCCGCGACGGAGGCTGACGCGTACACGGCAGCGGGCAGCTCCGTCACGCTTGGTGATTCTCCCAGAGAAATACGCCCGGAGGATCAGCTCTCCCTGACCAGGAGCCACCACCGTCACAGGTGCGAGCTCCATGACCGCCGCACCATCACCATATTGAATGAGGGCCTGAAACTGGTTCGTAAGGAGAAAAGGCGTTCCCCCTTCTTGGCCGTCACGACCCGGAGTGCCCGGTTCGCCCTGAGGCCCGGTGGGGCCCTGGGGTCCCGCTGGACCATCTGCGCCCTTGGGGCCCTCTGGCCCTGGATTGCCTTCGGGACCGATGTCCCCCGTACAGGCGACAAGCGCGGCAGCCAATAAGGCAATACCACCGCCTCGAAAGACCGCGGAGTAAGGCGAGGATGGGATTCTGGAGAGCATAAGCGGAGTAACCTCAGTCGAAGCGTACAGTAGCCGAGTAGTGGGCTCGCGTCAGGGGATAGTAGAATGTGCAGCCGTTCCCGAGACGAGGCGGGAGCATACAGTCGCCGGTGAAGCCCGTGAGCTGTGAAGGGTGGATGCCTTGGCCGGAGAATGTAATTTCCGCTGCGTGGAAACTTACGTCGAATTCCAGTGGGGAGCCCGTCTGATTCAATAGGACTGTATAACTCCCGTCGCGGAAGCGTTCATAGCAAATCAGCGTTTGGGCCCCACCATCATAGTTGCAGGTGTACGAAGGATAGCCCAGATCACCTTTGGAGACGCGCCCTCGACCCGGCCCAGCGAACCGGATAGTTGCCGAGTGCAGAAAGCCAGCGTCAGGAGCCACGCCTGTGTCGATGGGCCCAGAATCAACAGGCGCAGCGTCTGGCCAAACGCCCGAGTCCGGAAAGCCTACGTCCACGGGCGCGGCGTCCGGCCAAACGCCCGAGTCGACCACCCCGACGTCAATCGCCATTGCATCCGGGTGCACGCCGGAGTCTGGAAAGCCCATGTCGACTGGGGCCGCATCTGGCCAGACACCAGCATCCGGCTGGCCCATATCAATGGGCGCCGCATCGGGATGTTCCCCGGAGTCGACCATCCCCATGTCAACCAGGCCTACATCTTCGGCCGTCGCATCTGGCCACACGCCTGTATCAGGCTCGCCAATGTCGGCGGGACCCGCATCTGCCATCGCGTCAGGCCACACACCAGCGTCGACCTCAGCATCCGGCGAGCAAAGCTCGTAGCGCATCGTCCCTGGATTGAAGCAGTAGCCCTGCAGGTGGCTCGTGTCCGTAAAGCCACCACAGGCCGACACCAGTACCGCGGACACGCCGATCACCGCCAGACTACGCATCGCCACCACCACCTCACACACCGACGTCTCTCTGCAAGCCTCATCAGGGCTGGTCATCGAGCACCCGCTCCCGCTGCCAGCCTCGATAGCCCTTCTTGCGGGCGTCGAGGGCACTCTCTTTTTGCTGGGACTGCGAAATTCTCCCCGGCAGGCGGTCCTCATTGTCGGTAAAGATCGTGAGGTCATCCTTGGCCCTGGAGATAGACACATACCAAGACTCGTGACCGGTCATCTGCCTCTGACTGGTATCAACGTGCATGAGGACGCGACTCCGGGTCTGCCCCTGCGCAGCGTGCACCGTGACGGCGTAGCCGTGGTCCCAGTGACGCTCCTTCTTGAGGTCGAGGACCTGCTCCTTCTGCGCATCGCCCTCCCCCATTCGGACCCGGGCCGTCGACCCGTCGGCCGCGACCTCGAGCACCTGGGCATACTCACCGTTTCGCCGACCCAAAGCCTGCTCGTTCCGGGTCCAGCGGATGTGATCGCCAGCAGCTAAGTGACGGTCTTCGACGCGGTAGACTTCGGCGTGCTTACTTCGGTGAGGCTGCCAATGGATGAGCCGACCTCCGTTCTGCAGGGTGACGATCTTCTGGTCGGGGTCGATGGCGACCACGCGCGCGGTTTGTCCATTCTCCACGCCCAGTGATCGATAGCCGCGACTGAAGCGCACGACATCCCCTTCGGCGTAGCTGCTCATGCGCAAGGCTTCGGCCTTCGTCAGGCCACGGCCGACAAGGACCTCGGCGCGATGCTCGTCACCGACCAGCACCCCGTCCTTCCTGAGGCCCTGACGGATGCGGGCATTGAGTTCGACACGGTCTTCATTCGAGGGCGTCAGCACCAGCGTCTCCGCCCGGTTGGGGCCCGCGTCCAAGTAGGTGTCGGCCACCTTCTGCAAGCGGTCGATGCGATTGCTGATGGTCCGCACCCGACCATCCAGATGCGCGAGGGCGTCCTTATGCTCATGGCTGATCGTCTTGAGCACCGACCCTTTGAGCTCCGGGTCTCGCTGTCTCAAGACCTCGTCCATGGTGGCCACCGCCATGCCCCGTTCGGACAGCAACCGAAAGACTCGGCCAGCCTCGATGCTCGGCAGCTGCTCCTTGTCACCGACGAGCACCACCCGGGCGCCGCGCTTTTCCGCGGCACTCAGGAGCTGATTCGCCACGCGATTGCCCATCATGGAGGCCTCATCGACCACCCACAGCTCCGGCGCACCTGACGGCTCTTCGCGATGCACCTGCAGCAGGTGTCGCGCCAAGGTCTGGCTCTCGATGCCGGCCTCGCCCTGCAGCTGCTGAGCGGCCGCCGCGGAGGGCGCGAAACCTCGGACCTCATAGCCCTGCTCTTCCGCAAACTCACGCAGGTGCTTCAGTGCGGTGGTCTTGCCGGTGCCTGCATAGCCCTGGATCCCCACGACCCGGTCCGGGGTCGTCAGAGCGACGGTCAATGCGTCCGCCTGGCCTTGCGTCAAGGCATGTTGCGCCTCGGTCGTCTCCAGAAGCTTGCGCTCTGTAAACTCTGCCTGCAGGCGCTCCACGGATAGGACCGGAGGGGCAACGCCCCGCCCCCGGTCCATCACGCCCAACACGTGCATCTCAGCCTGGAGGGCATCGGACGTGGTCCAATGGCGGTCGAGGTCATGGTCCTTTTTGATGTCCGGCTCGGCTTTGAGCACCCCATCCGCAGACTGCACCTCGCGAAACGCCTCGAAGACATGTTCGGCGCGCTGGACCGTACCGACCGAAGCCTGCAGCGCATGCTTCAAGATGTCTCGCTCGGCCACCACTGCGGATCGCTCCGTGAGGTGATTGAGGGCGTGGGTGACCGCCTCCTTGGCGGCCCTCCGACTCGCTCGATCTTCAGGCGTGCCGGACCTCGAGGTGTCGCCGCCGGACCCTCGCTCGGCGTCCCGAGTCTTAGCTTCGCGCCGACCCTGGTCGGGGGTCGGCAACGCGATCTGGTAGGCGGCGACCTCCGTCCGCCAGACCTTGAGCAGCTCGTCGCGGTCGACTTCGCGCTTGGCAGCCCGGGTCATCAACGCGGCCCGCTGCGCCGCCTCCGCACCCATCTCACCCCGCGCTTCGAGGGCCGCCTCGATGGCTTCGCGGCGCTTCGAAAATCGCATCAGATCATCACGCGAAAGCCCACCGATCTCGAACTGCCCATCCGCGCGCGTGCGCTCGACGTCGTAGCCCAGGGACTGGACCCGTGACGCGAGCTCCGTCCGGTAGATCGTGTCTGCGGTGTGGCGCAGATCGTAAAACGCGCTGTTGGTGAGGGCCCGCCACTGACCATCCTGGCGCTCGGTCGCATTGAGCACGACCGCGTGGGTGTGCAGGTGCGGATCCATCTCCCGACTGGTGTCGTGGTGAAACTGCGCCACCAACAGGTTGCCGGTCCGCTCGTGCTCGGTGACACCCTGGACGGTCACCCGGGCGATGGCTGCATTGTCTTCGATGTACTTCAGAGCCGCCGCCACCGACTCACGATGCGCGCTCATGAGCCCCTCGTCGCGGGCCACCAGCGCAAGCAGACTTACGCTCTTGGGCGCATTGAAGGAAAGGTCGAGGCCGACGTCACGGTTGCCGTCATCATTGCGGGGCAGGTCAATCCCCTTCGGCAAGTGGCCCTGCAACGCGTCCGAAAACACCGTCCGATCGACATCCCCACTCAAGCCCAGCCGCTGCGCTGCACGACCCGACCACTGGGACGGCGCGAGCTGCTCGCCGCGCACATAGTAATCGTCCTTTTCGTAGTAGTTGGCAGCCTGGGCTGCACTCGCCAGCTTCGCAATCCCGATCATCCCGGCTCCTGCAGCGGCACAAACGGCAGAGCAATGGCCTCGCGGTCTTGGTAGCTGTAGCGCACGCGAAAGACATCGGGGCTGCCCGGCATCTTGAGGTAGCCGTGGCCATCGGGAAGCGTCGAGATCTCCGAGCCCAGCACGAGGGGGCGCTGCACGACTTGTTGTTGGTAGCTCGTGCCGTCCTTCATGGCGGAGGCGCCCATCGAAAGGGACGACCGCGCCTCTTCGAGTTCCACCATCCCGAGTGCGCTCTCCAGCCACTTCGAGGTGTCGGGCTCCACACTTCGGAGGACCAGCCAAGTCTGCGGCTGCGCCGCCAAGGCCGCGGCCTGGTCGCGCCCGTAGGCCTCCCTCAGCTGCGGGATGGCCTGCAGCCCAATGACCACGGCCGCGCCGTGCTTGCGGCCTCGCTCCAGCAGACCTGGAAGCGCCGGCAGGCGCTGCAGGCTGGCCACCTCGTCCAGCACCGTCCAGATCTTCGCCTGATGAGCTTCGGGGAGACTGAGCAAGGCAGTCGAGGCCAGATCAGCCCACAAGGACAGCAGCGGCCGCATCGCTGTCGCGTCGCCTTCGCTGGTCGACAAGAACAGCCAGCTGTCGTCGGCCTCGCCCTCCCCCGCTACGAACTTGTGGATAGAGAACGGCTCCCGGTTGTGGCGCCCAAGCGCCAACTCCTGGTCAGCCAGCAAGCGCCAGCCCTGTAGTCCCGTGGCCACCGTCGCGATGATCGAGGCCTGCATCGCGGCCGCGTCATCGTCCAAAAAGCGCGCAGCCCGCGTGTCCTTGAGGAAGCTGGAGAGGCGCTCCAGGTCGTCGAGCGTGAGCACTTTATCGAGGGCGGTATTGGTCTGCGGGCCCAGTTCTCCGAGCTTCTCCAGCGTGGCCGCGAACAACGAGGCCGCCGCGCTCGACCAGAACGGGTCACGGCTGTTCGGCGGAAAGAGAGACCGGGCTAGGCCGGTGTACATGGCCGGGCTGTCGCCCTCCGCCCACGGCGTCCAGTACTCGGAGCGACGGTCGGAGGGATTGAGCAGCCGGTCCGTGCCCTCACGAAAGAAGAGCTGCGTGTACTCGCCCGACAGGTCGTAGACGATGGCCCGGTCGCCCCGTGACCTGATCTGGTCGAGCAGGTCTTTGATCGCCGTCGACTTCCCCGAGCCGGGACTGCCACAGCACAGCACGTGGTAGCACTCCTTGCCGGCGGGGATCTCCACGCCGGCCACTCGGTAGCCCGAGGCCGGGCCCACGCCCTGCCCTGCCAAACCAGCCCGGCGTCGACTAAACAGCCCCTCGACGGCCACCGCGAACAGCACCAACCAGCTCGCGCAGAGCACCCAAAGCACGGCCCATTCGGTGACCGTGCGACCCTCAAAAACGTGCTGCTGCAGGTACGCATAGACCTCGGCGGCGGGACGAAAACCAGCCGGCGGAACGGACGAAAACCAGGCCAGATCTGCGGACCACTCAGGGGTCAGCCAGGCCGCCGCAGCCGGGGACGAGATCGCTGCGGCCGCGACCAAATAGTCGCCAACCAAAGCCACCCCGCCCTGCCCTTCGAGTCGGATCAATCCTGTCGCCGCGACCACGAAAACGGCGGCCAGAATCCACCGGGTGAGCTGCGTGGTGCGAAGTGTCCTGGCCTCAACTTCGGGGTCACGAAGCCTCGCCCCTCGACGCTGAGTGGAGCGAAAAACGAGGTCCCGATACTTGCCCAAGGCGAGCACCACGAGGACCAAAAGCAGGACCGTCGAGGCGCCGATGTGGAGCACCAGTTGGCGCCCCAAGAAGCTCACGGAGCGATCACCAAAGACCGTCTGGCGGTACCGCTGGCGAGCCGCCTCCGCGCCCATTCTGACCACCGAACCGCCCTCAAAAACGTAGCGCGAGGTCTTGCTCGGTGCGACCTCGGCCACCGCATGGGCGGCCAGATATGAGCGCAAAGACGTCCGCGCCTCGGGCGCCATCGTGCCCGCAAAAGTGGCCACGCCCACCACCGCCCCGAGGACCAAGGCGACCCCACAAAGCAGTAC
>Ga0193954_1000129_pt1 | contig 43283 bp, 44 predicted proteins | sample BB_5_MG_FD_140340 | JGI IMG/M metagenome (GOLD analysis project Ga0193954, IMG submission 140340) | Microbial mat bacterial communities from the Broadkill River, Lewes, Delaware, United States - BB_5_MG | ecosystem: Environmental > Aquatic > Freshwater > River > Microbial mats | place: USA...
AAGCTACGGACGAAAAAGGTTACGTAAATGAATTGGATAACGGCGCTATTATTTTTGGAAATAGAGCGTCTAAAACAGTTACCAATACATTAAGTAGTAAATTAAGTTTTAGCACAAAATCATCTTTAGCTTTATCTTTTAGGCACTATTGGTCACCTGTAACTTACGATACCACTTTTTTTGAACTAAATAGTGATGGCAATTTAAACAACAGTAGTTATTCTGAAAACCATGATATAAATTATAACATTTGGAATTTAGATTTAAGCTACTCTTGGGAATTTGCTCCTGGAAGTCAATTAGTTGCATTGTATAGAAACTCTATTTTTAATGAAGATGATTTATCAGATTTAGAGTTTAAAGAAAATTTAGATAATCTTTTTAAAGAACCTGTAACCAATAATATATCTCTTAAACTTATTTACTATTTAGATTATAACAATCTAAAAACTTAATTGTAGTTCTAAATTAATTATGTATTTTCACGCAACTATTTTACAACATGATACAAGCAAAAAACATACATAAGTTTTACGGAGATTTAGAAGTTTTAAAAGGTGTTAACTTAACTATAAAAAAAGGAGAAGTTGTTGCTATAGTTGGTCCCTCAGGAGCTGGAAAAACTACATTGTTACAAATTTTAGGTACCTTAGACAAAGCTTCAATTAATGAAAATGCAACACTTAATATTAATAACATAGATTTGTTGCAACTTAAAGATAAATCGCTTTCTAATTTTAGAAATAAACATATTGGTTTTATATTTCAATTTCATCAATTACTTCCAGAATTTACAGCACTTGAAAATGTGTGTATTCCTGCATTTATAGCTAATAAATCTAAGAAAGAGGCCGAAACCAAAGCAACTGAATTACTTAATTTTTTAGGATTATCAGACAGAATACAACACAAACCTAACGAATTATCAGGCGGAGAACAACAACGTGTTGCTGTAGCAAGAGCTTTAGTAAACGATCCAGATGTTATTTTTGCCGATGAACCTAGTGGAAATTTAGATTCTGCTTCAGCAAAAAATTTACACGAATTATTTTTTGAACTTCGTAAAAAATTTAATCAAACATTTGTAATTGTTACACACAATCAAGAGTTAGCTGAAATGGCAGATAGAAAACTGGAAATGAAAGACGGTAAAATTATCAACTAAAATTTATTAAATGATAGGAATTATAAGCGCAATGCAAGAAGAAATTCAGGCATTGTTAAATGAACTTAAAAGTGTAGAAACATCCGAAAAAGGGATGCGTACTTATTATACAGGAACTTTATTCAATAAAAAAGTAGTACTCGTGTTTTCACGCTGGGGAAAAGTTGCTTCTGCAGCAACAACTACACAACTTATAAACGATTTTAATGTAGATGAAATTATATTTACAGGTGTTGCTGGTGCAATTAACAAAGAGTTAAATATTGGTGATATCGTAATTGGAAAGAATTTATATCAACACGACTTAAATGCGAGTCCATTTTATAAGAAATTTGAAATCCCCATCCTAAAAAAAGAATTTTTAGAAACAAAAAATGCAACAAAATTAATAGATGCAACTACAAAATTTATAGATAGTTATGGCACTTATATAAATAATTCTGAAGCTAAAGTTTTTGATATAACTGCACCAAAAATTGTTTTTGGAGATATTGCTAGTGGAGATAAATTTATTAAAAGTTTAAAAAAAATTAACAAATTAAATAAAGCATTACCAACAGCAATTTGTGTTGAAATGGAAGGTGCTGCTGTTGCACAAATTTGTTACGAATACGAAATTCCGTTTTCAATTATTAGAATAATCTCTGATAAAGCAAACGACAATGCAACCATAGATTTTTCTAGATTCGCAAATTCTATTGCTAGTTACTATGCCTTAGGAATTTTAAAAAACTATTTTAATAATTAACTTTAGCATTTTAACTCTAAGAATTTCAACTAAAAATTAACAATGCAATTTAAAAATCCTGAAATTTTATATTTACTAATACTGCTTATCATCCCGATATTAGTACATTTATTTCAGTTGCAACGTTTTACAAAAGTACCATTTACCAACGTACAGTTTTTAAAAAATATTGAACAACAAACACGTAAAAGTGCACGTATAAAAAAATGGCTAATTTTAGCCACAAGACTCTTGGTTTTTACCTGTTTAATTGTAGCTTTTTCACAACCATATTTATCTGATTATTCTTCTAAAAAAGAATTTAATACAACCATCTATTTAGACAATTCTTTTAGTATGCAAGCTAAAGGTGAAAATGGTGAATTATTAAAAAGTAGTATTCAAAAAATTATTGAACAAAACAATTTTGAAAACACACAATTATCTATAATTACAAATGATAAAGTGTTTTTAAATTTAGATGCAAAAAATCTAAAAAAAGAACTTTTAAATTTAAAATATACTCCTAACAATTTAAATTTAAACAGTGTTATTTTAAAATTAGAAAGTTTAAAAAAAGAAGATAAAAACATAGTAAATAGACACATACTTATATCTGATTTTCAAAGCAATAACACAAAAGATTTCAACAATCTTACAAACCTAAATTCTCCAATTCAACTTCTAAAAGTTAAACCTAATTCAACTGATAATGTGTTTATAGATAGTTTATCTATAAACAATAAAAACACCACCGAAATTAAATTAAATGTTGTAATTAAAAGCACCAAAAACAGTTCAGAAAATGTTCCAGTTTCTTTGTTTAATAATTCTAAACTGGTTGGAAAAGCCACTGCTAGATTTAATAATTCTAACATAACTAATGTTGAATTTACCATTCCAAATGGCATAAATTTTTATGGAAAAATTTCTCTAAATGATACTACTTTAGAATTTGATAACGATTGTTATTTTACACTTTCTATACCAGAAAAAGCAAATGTATTGGCTATTGGAAATGCCTCTAACTTCCTATCAAAAATTTATACTGAAAATGAATTTTATTTTACCACTACTCTACTTCAAAATTTAAATTATAATACTATTCAAAATCAGCAATTAATAATTTTAAATGAACTTGAAGAACTTCCAATTGCATTAATTACAAGCTTAAAAGAATATTACCTTAATGGTGGTAATTTAGTTTTAATTCCTTCAGAAAAAACAGTTATTTCTTCTTACAATAATTTATTACAAAAATTAAATTTCGGTGTAATAAAAACGTTGGTTTCTAAAGAACATAAAATAACAACTATTAATTACAAGCACCCAATTGTTACAGATGTTTTCGAAAAAGAGGTTAGTAATTTTCAATATCCAAAAACAAGCGTACACTTTAATAATAATTTTAAAAATGCAGCTGCTATATTAAAATTCGACAACAACCAACCTTTTATTGCATCCATTTCTTCTAAAAAAAGTAATTTTTATTGGGTAGCTTCACCTTTAAATAAAGAAATTTCAGATTTTGTTCAATCTCCTTTAGTTGTTCCAATTTTTTACAATTTTGCAAAAAACAGTTCAAAATTTTCTGAATTATATTATACAATTGCTCCTGAAACTACAATAGACATAAAAGCTACATTAAAAAAAGATGCTATACTTAAAGTTTCCGATGGAACTTCAGAATTTATTCCACTACAACAAGTTGCACAAAATAAAGTAACAATTACACTAGAAAATACTATTTTAAAAAGTGGACTTTATTCTATTTCTAGTAACAATAATGCATTAAAAACGGTAGCTTTTAATTACAATAGAGCCGAAAGTGACCTCTCGTATACCAATTTAAATTCGTTGCAAAACAATAATAAAAACATTAAAATTTTAACATCAATTAATAACCTTTTTGATGAAATTAACAATCAACAAAAAATCTATTGGCTTTTTAAGTGGTTTTTAGCTTTTTCTGTGCTATTTTTGTTAATTGAAATACTGATACTAAAATATTTCAAAATATGAATTTACTGATAAAATCTGCAACAATTATAGACCCTTCTAGTCCGTTTCATAACAAAAATCAAGATATTTTAATTGAAAACGGAAGCATCTCAAAAATCTCAAAATTAATAGAAAACCCAGTTAATTATAAAGAAATAAGATTAGACAATTTACATATATCTCAAGGTTGGTTTGACACAAGTGTTTGTTTTGGAGAACCTGGTTTTGAAGAGCGAGAAACTATAGAAAACGGATTAAAAACTGCTGCAAAAAGTGGTTTTACAGATGTTGCCGTAAACGCAAATACGTATCCTATTTCCGACAATAAATCTGCCATAGAGTTTATAAAAAATAAAGGAAACAATAGTGCAACTTCCTTACACCCAATTGGTAGTTTAACAAAAAACGCTAAAAGTGAAGACCTTGCAGAATTGTTTGATATGCAAAACTCTGGAGCTATTGCATTTAGCGATTATAACAAACCAATAGCGAATGCTAATATATTAAAAATTGCCCTACAATATGCCCAAAATTTTGACGCATTAATAGTAAGTTTTCCGTTAGACAATTCTATTGCACAAGATGGTTTGGTAAATGAACATATAAACAGTACTAAGCTTGGTTTAAAAGGAATGCCTTCTTTAGCTGAAGAATTACAAGTTGCTCGTGATTTATTTTTATTGGAATATACAGGAGGAAAATTACACATTCCAACCATTTCTACTGCAAAATCTGTTAAATTAATTAAAGAAGCTAAAAAAAACGGTTTAAATGTAACTTGTAGTGTTGCCGCCCATCATTTAGTTTTAACAGATGACGAATTAGTAAGTTTTGATGCAAATACAAAGGTTTTACCTCCATTAAGAACTTTAAAAGACGTAAAGGCTTTATTAAAAGGTGTTAAAGACGGTGTTATTGATATAATTACCAGCGATCATAATCCAATGGATGTTGAGCATAAAAAAGTTGAATATAGTACTGCTAAATTTGGTACTATAGGATTGGAGAGTTTATTTGGTGCATTAAACAAAGTACTACCTTTAGAGACATTATTAACTTGTTTAACAACAAAACCAAAAAATAGATTTGGTATTAAAAATATTTCAATAAATGAAGGAGAAAAAGCAAACTTTACACTTTTTAATCCTGACATTGAATCTGTTTTTACAGAAGATAATATCGTAGCAACTTCTAAAAATTCAATTTTCTTAAATAAAAAAATGAAAGGAAAAGTATATGGAATTATCGCCAACAACAAAGTTGTATTGTAATTTTATATATTTACAAAATCAAGTATAAAAAATCATGAAAAATAATACAGTAAACCAAGGAAAATCTATAGCTATCATTTCTTATTTTTGGTGGATAGGATTAATTATAGCTTTTATAATGAATAACAATAAAAGAAACTCTTTTGCATCGTTTCACATACGTCAAATGACTGGTCTTCTTTTACTTAACGTAGCAGCCAGTCTAATTTATAAATATATAGGTTCAACAACTGGAATGTTACTTGGTCTAGGTATTTTTGTACTTTGGATTATTGGTTTAATTGGTGCGTTTCAAGGAGAAGAAAAAAGAGTGCCCTTACTAGGTGATTTATTTCAAGACTGGTTTAAAGGAATTTAATATTTAATAAAATTATTTATAAAGTCGCGCCTAAAGCGCGACTTTTATTTTAACAAATGGAGAAACTTACATTACAGTATATTACAAGAGAACCAAATACGATTTCAGAAAAAACATCACTTTTAATACTTTTACACGGTTATGGGAGTAATGAAGAAGATTTGTTTTCTTTTGCTACCGAATTATCAGAAGATTTAATTATAATTAGCGCACGTGCACCTCAAAATTTAGGTTTTGGAAGTTATGCATGGTACACTATCAATTTTACTGCAGATGCTGGTAAATTTTCAGACATTCCTGAGGCTATTGAAGCTAGAGAATTAATCGCTAAATTTATTGATGAAATTCAAGAAAAGTATAAAATAGCTCCTAAAAAAACATTTTTATTAGGCTTTAGCCAAGGCACAATTTTAAGTTATGCTGTAGCTTTAAATTACCCAGATAAGGTTCAAAAAGTTATTGCTTTAAGCGGTTATATAAATCCTGAATTACTTCCAAAAAACTTAGAAACAACAGATTACAGCAAGCTAGACTTCTTTATTTCTCACGGAAGTGTGGATCAAGTAATTCCTTTGGAGTGGGCAAATAAAGCTCCTGAATTTTTAAATGCTTTAAAAATTAAAAATAGTTTTCAAGAATATCCAGTTGGACATGGAGTTGCTCCAAAAAACTTTTTCGATTTTAAACAATGGATTGAAGAAAGGTTATAATTTGTTTAATTTATATAGTATTTTTGATTTAACACAATACATTAAAAATGGAAACCTTAAATGATATCTTAAATTTTGAAATTTTTAGTTTAGGAAAATACACCCTAAAAGTTTCTAAATTGATAACTATATTAATGGTTATTGTGATAACGAAAATATTTTTATGGGGCATTAAAAAAGCACTATTTCGTAAAAAAAGATTCACATCACTTGATACAGGTACTTCTTACGCTATTTTCCAGATAATTAAATATGTTTTATACGTAATTGCTATTGGATTTATTCTAGAAAGTATCGGAATAAAAATTACTATATTATTAGCTGGTTCCGCAGCTTTATTAGTAGGAGTTGGATTGGGTTTACAACAAACATTTAACGATATAATTTCAGGTCTTATTTTACTTACAGAAAGATCTATTAAAATAAATGATATTTTAGAAGTAGATGGAGATATTGTAAAAATTGAAAGTATAGGCTTAAGAACTTCCAAAGCCTTAAATAGAGATGATATTTCAATTATAATTCCAAATTCTCTTATAACTACAAGTAAAGTAATCAATTGGAGCCATCAATCTAAAAAAGCAAGGTTTAAAATTGATGTTGGTGTAGCGTATGGAAGTGATGTTGATTTAGTTATAAAAATTTTGGAAGAAAGTGCTTTTGAACATCCTGAAGTTTTTAATAGAGAACTTGTGGAAGCACGTTTAATGAATTTTGGAAATTCATCTTTAGATTTTCAGCTATTATTTTTTAGTAAAAATATTTTTAGAATAGGTAAAGCAAAAAGTGATATACGAAGAATTATCAATAAAAAATTTGCAGAAAACAACATAAATATTCCGTTTCCTCAAATGGATCTTCATTTTAAATCAAATAGTGAAGAAATTGGTTTTAAAACTAAATAACAGAATATTTAAGTTTATTTAAAATAAGTCTCCAAAAAGAGTAATATTAAAACTTTAGATATTAAACATCAATAAATATAGAGTTAAAGGAGCTATAGCTTTGAGTACCATACTAGAAACAAAAGATACCGAATTACAGCTCCTAAAACTGCTACTTATAGAAATCTGATTCTTTTAAATACTTAATTTATCAAACAGTTCTACTAATAATTTTTCAGAAGGTCTTGGAGCATTTGCAGCTACAATATTGCCTTGCGGATCAATTAAAATAAAGCGAGGAACTCCTTTAATTAAATAATCTTTAACAAATTGAGAATCCCAATCTTTATCTGCTAATAACTGAACTCCTCCTAATTGTTCTTTTTCAACCATCGCTTTCCATTTTAACTTATCAGAATGTTTATCTATAGATATACTTACAAATTCTATATTTCTATCATGATATTTTTTTTCAATCTTTTTTAAGTATGGTATTTCAAATTTACAAGGTCCGCACCAAGTTGCCCAAACATCTATATAAAGATATTTTCCTTTTAGATCGTTAAAAGAAGTGGTTCCGCCTTTATAATTCTCGTAGTTTTCAAATAAAGGAGAAGGTTTACCTTTTGCAACCTTAATTAATTTTTTATAATTTTCAGTGATTTCACTTTTATATTTTGAGTTACTTGACGCATTATTAAATATTGTATAGAACGCTTCTAAATTGTTGGTGTAAGTAATTCCGTATTTAGCTTCTTTGTATAAAAGATTATTTTTAATAACCTCGTTAGGAATTTCAGCAATTACTTTTAGTTTAACAATATCTTCAGCCTCAGTATTATTTTCAATTAGCGCTTTTGTTTTTAACTCAACATAATTTTCTACTAACCTTTTATAGTTATTAGAAAACAGAAAATCTTCCCCATTAAAATAATTAATTTCTTTTAACTCTTTTAAAAACTCACTAGATACTTTAAAATCTGGATTTTTAATTGTGTATGCATGTGACTTCTGATATGAACTAAGTCTATTTAAATATTCATAGTTGATATTACTTTTCTCTAGTTCTTTAAATGCTTCAGAAACTGTTGTATTTTCATTTATATTTCTTAAAAGTGCTTCTTTAATAATTTTTGATTTTGTTTTAAATTCATCTTCATTTAACGCATAAAAATCATTTCTTTTATCAATTAGCTCGCTTTGTTTTTCTTGCTTTTGTAATAAGTAATTATTTTCATGAGGGTTTTCACCTAAAAATGTTAAACTCTCTCTAAAGTTATTTGCATCAAAATATACTTCAAAAGAAGTTCCTTGTTCAAAATAAATTCGTGTAAATAATTTCCCATATGATACTAAATGTGTTCCATTATCAATTCTTAAAGTATCTTTAAAAGTTCCATTTGTTGAAACTTTTATAGTATCTCTAAAAGATGAATTACTACTCATAATTATAAAGTTCTCCTCTATATTATTTTTAATAGTTCCTGAAAAAAGGACATAATCTTTTGTAACTTCTTTTTTACACGATATAATACTAAAAATTAATAGTCCGTAGATAATTTTTTTCATGTGCATTCTTTGTTGTTAGATTTAAATTTGAATTATAATTTTATAAAAAGAAACCGCCCATTTAAACAAATTAAATAAAGCGGTTAATTAACTCAAATATAAAACATTAATGTTTTTCTTTTAATTCCTTTAAGTTTTGTAAAGCTCTTTTTTTTACTTTACTACTAATAGTATCTGCCATTTTTACTGCTAATTCTCCTGCTTTAATAGCCTCTTCACTATTTCCTACAATACCTTGTATTTGAGCAAAAGTACTAACGGTACCATAATCGTTTGGATTTATTTCATAGGCCTTTGTTATTAATTTAGCTGCTTGAAGCAGTATTTTAGGACTGTCTTGAAAAGATTTTCTAGAAACACTTCTGGCAATAAATGCAATTGTTTCTGAATCATCTTTTAAATAGTTATCCACATAATAATTGGAAGTTTCTATAAATTTATCAGCATCGTTTACTTTAGCATAATAATTACAATGAAGTATGGCTATATCCCTTGCATTATCCGTTAACTTTTTTAAAGAGTCTAACTGTTCAAAAAATAAAGTTTCATTTTGTTCATTTGTTGAAACATACATCTTTCTTTGTAAAATTCTTTGATAAACTTTATAAACAGTTTCTTTATTTGTTATTGAAATAAAGTACTCTTTATTAGAGTTTAACACATTAAATAATTTAGAATTTTCATCAAAAACAAAACTCTCTATTAGTTTCCACCCTGATAAAGATAATAACCACGCATCATCTACTTTTAACATAAGTTGTTCCAAAACTTCTTCAGCTTTATTAATTCTCATTTTTTGCAGAGAAATTACATAATTAAGCATCTCATCATTCGTCATTTTGTTTTGTTCGTATTTTTCTGATAAAATCCCAAAAGCTTTACTTGGATCTATAGCATTTTCACCTACAGTTATAAACTCTTCAACACTCATTCTTGAAGTTGATTTATGTACTAAGTCTCCTTTAGAATTTATAAAAAGATATGTAGGATATGAACTTACTTGGTATTTCTTTGCCAATTCTGGACCTTCTCCTTTTTCCATATCAATTTTATAATTAATAAAAGTTGAATTGTAGAAAGAGTAGACTTTTTCATCAACAAAAACATTCTTATCCATCCATTTACAAGGTGCACACCAAGAAGTATAACAATCTATAAAAATTAGTTTATCTTCTTTTGCAGCTGCAGCTAATAACTCTTTAAAAGTACCTTCTTTAAAGTCGATATTTTTAGGTAGTTCTTTTTTTTCTTGAGCACAAGAAAGTAAGATTGCTGTTAAAACTATATAAAATATATTTTTCATTAGTAACCTGGATTCTGATTAATTAAACCTTCTGATAATTGTACTGTTTGTATTGGTAATGGAAGAATTAATTTAGTATCAGAAGAGATTTCTTTGTATGTATTAATATCTATATCACCTTCTTTATGGTAACGTACTAAATCATACCATTCTTCTCCACTTTCAGCACCAAGTTCAAGTACTTTTTCAACTCTTATTGCTTCTAATATTTCATCTTTATTAGTAGATGAGATTAAAGTATTTTCACTTCTTTCTCTAATATTGTTTAAAGCTGCTAAAGCCTCATCAATATCATTATCTCCTCTTAAAACTGCTTCAGCATAAATAAGATATAATTCACCTAAACGAATAAAATATTCAGTATCAGCAGTTAATGGAACGCCACTATAAACTGAATTATTAAATTTATTATTTCTTGCACTTCCACTAGAAGTATAAGCAATTGCAGCTTCATACCTTGCATCATTCTCCATCTGACTTATATAGTAATCAGAAATTCCAAAATAAGCTCTATACATAAAAGCTTTATTATTTCTGTCATTTGAATTATCAAAAGGAGTTTGAAAAATAGCTTCTTTTGTTCCTATAATTTTTTTGGTGAAAACATCTGAAAAAGTATCTTCTAACTCTCTATCGCTAGAGTTAATTACTTCTAAAGCTATTTGTGCCGCATTGCTATAGTCTTTTTTATATAAAAGCACTTTACTTTTTAAGGCTTTAGCTGCTAAACTTGAGGCATAAAATGTGTCGGAAAAGCTTGGTGCATATTCAATCGCATATTCCAGATCTTCTAAAATTAAATTGTATGTTTCTAAAACTGAAGCTCTTGCTTGTGGATTAGCACTTACAATTGGTTCTTCTTTTAGCACTATTCCATTTGAAGAACTTTCATCAAAAAACTCTCCCCATAATCTTAATAAGTAAAAGTTAGATAATGCTCTTAAAAACTTGGCTTCTGCAACAATTTCATTTTTTCTTGAATCTTCTGTTTCTAGTATTTCAGTTTTAGTAATTACATGGTTTGCATTATTGATAAGGAAATACATGTCTGTATAAATCAATTCAAGGTAATAATTATCTGATAATACATCATTTGTAAAAAACGAATTTTCAGTTCCTCCACCCCAAACTCCAGGTTTCATAGTCAATCCCATCATTGAAGTTATTGCTGGTGTATAAGTTATATATGAAGCGCTTTTAATTAATGCTCCATAAGTTCCATATAAAGCTGTTTGAGCTTGATCTATATTTGTTATTACTTTATCTTCAGATATTTGATAAACAGGATCTATATCTGTCACATCTGTTAAATTACAAGATGTGAACATTAAAACTCCTATAAATATTAGTATATGTTTAATATATTTAATTTGTATCATAATTTTATAAATTTAAGTTTAACCCTAATGAGATTGTACTAACTGGTGGGTATGAAGCACTATCGTAACCTTGATTAAAATTACTAGCTCCGCCATAATTAACTTCTGGATCTAAACCAGTATATTTTGTTATTACAAACACATTACTAGCTGATAATGAAACACTAGCTCGTTGAATAAATAACTTTTCTAGTAATTTTGGATTGAACTTATAAGCTATATTTATATTTTTTAATTTAAAAAATGAAGCATCTTCTATAAAGAAATCTGAGTCTCTTCTGTTATTATTTGGATCACTTGCAACTAAACGTGGAATATTAGTATTTGTATTTTCTGACGTCCAAGCATTTAAAATTCCTGTTGAATAATTACTAGAATAATTATTAAAAATTAGTAAATCCTTTTTGTTATTATTATACAAGTAGTTACCAACACTAAAGTTAAACAAGGTAGATACTTCAAAGTTTCCAAATCTGAAAATATTGTTCCAACCACCAAAAAAGTCTGGCTCAGCATTTCCAATTATGTCATTATCATCATCACCAATAAATCCATCATCATTTACATCTACAAACATAAAATCTCCAGGAGCTGTATTAGATGATTGGTAAACTCCTTCAGGTGAAGCGGCATTTAACGCATCAATTTCTGCTTGAGTTTGAAAAATACCTGCAACTTTATATCCAGAGAAATAACTCATTGATTCTCCTTCAATTAAATTATTATAATAACCACCATTTAGTTTTAAAACCTTACTTTTTATAGTAGTTAAATTTAATTCTGTTGTCCATTGAAATTTTTCATTTGAAAAAATCTCAACACCTACTTGAAATTCAAATCCTTTATTTTGAAAATCTCCAATATTTGAGTACTGACTTCTTCCTCCTGTTTCAAGAATTACATCTCTATATAAAATTTGATCTGTGGTTTTTTTATGAAAATAACCTAAAGAACCATTAATTCTTCTATCTAATAATGAATAATCAACAGCTATATCTAACTGATTGGTAGTTTCCCATTTAATATCTGGATTTGGAATGGTATTAGAAACTACTCCATTATTGTTATTATAAAAACTACCAGAGCTAAAGAATGTTGCGTATTGGAAATCTGAAAAGTTAGCAGAACCTGTTTTACCATAAGATGTACGCAATTTAATATCGTTAATAAATTCAATATCTTTTAAAAAGTTTTCTCTAGAAATTCTCCAAGCTAAAGCTCCAGAAGGAAAATACCCTCTTCTGTTATTAGGTCCAAATTTGGTAGAATTATCTGCTCTACCAGTAAAGGTTACATAGTATCTATCATCAAAATTATAATTAGCTCTTAAAAAATAGGAAGATAAACCGCTAATTGTTCCACCGCTAGATAAACTTAAATTTGAAGCTGCTCCTGGTGTAACCATTACGTTATCATCAGGAAAATCTGTAGCTTTTATTGAAGAAAATTCACTTTTGTTTTGTGTATAAGAAACTCCTAAAACAGAATTAAAATCGTGTTTATCAAAGCTTTTATTATATGTTAAAGTATTGTCTAAAATTCTAGATGAAAACTGAGAATCTGATTGGTTTAAAGTTCCTTTACGGTTGTTACGCAATTCAAAAACATCATGACTTGGGGTGTATCTAAAACTTTTGTTAGTTGCTGTGGAATAAGAATAAGTAGACTTAAACATTAATCCTTGCATTAATTTATATTCTCCAAATAATGAAATCATCAAGTTTTTACTATCTACATAAGAAGGGTAACGAACTCTGGCATAAGGATTCGATTGAACTCCTCCAGTATCTGCACCAAAATTTCCTTCTTCATCATAAATCGGAACATCTGGTCTATATTTTATAGTTTGGTAATAAAATGTAGTGTTACTACCTTTATTATTAGTATCACTATAATTAAAGTTTGTTCCTACTCTAAAATTTTCCGACAGTTTAGTTTCAAGTTTTGTTCTAACATTATTTCTTTTGAAACTAGTACTATAGATAGCTCCTTTTTGATCATTTATACTTGCAGATAAAGAATAAAGAGAACCTCCATTTATAGAACCTCCATTAGCATTTAAATAATAATTAGTATCAAAGGCATCTTGTGCCGTTTCATCTTGCCAATTGGTATTAACATCACTACCATAAGGATATAGTTGATCATCTTCAGGCAAATCACTTCCTGCATTTTCATAAGCAGTTTTAACTATATTATGAAATTGGTCTGCATTCAACATTGAATATTCCTTAGTAAATCTAGAAACACTCCCTCTGGTACTTAAACTAATACTTGGAACAGATGAATAACTTCCTTTTTTAGTAGTTATAATAACAACCCCATTTGCACCTCTAGATCCATAAATAGCTGTTGCTGAAGCATCTTTTAAAATATCAATACTTTCAATATCTTGTGGATTTATTGATGATAATGGAGAAAGTGTACTTGATGAGTTTTGTGAATAATAAGAATTTCCTAACCCTTGACCTATTTCAATTGGAACACCATCTATTACGTAAAGTGGTTCATTATTACCAAAAATTGAAGTTATACCTCTAACCCTGATAGATGCTGATGATCCTGGAGCTCCAGATGAAGTAACAACATAAACACCAGAAGCTCTTCCCACCAATGCATTGTCAATACTTGATGAGTTTAGTTTCTTTAGTTCTTTAAGATCAACTTTTGTTACCGACCCTGTAATGTCTTTTCTTTTTTGGCTACCATATCCAATTAATACAACTTCTTCTAACGCTGCTGCACTTTCTTTTAAAACAACATTTATTGTTGTTTGGCTAGCAGTTAAAGTAAATTCTTGGTTTGTAAAACCTACATAACTGAAACTTAAAACATCTCCTTCTTTTGCTTCAATACTATATTTACCATCCATATCTGTAGATGTACCACGTTCATTTTGATTTACTAAAACAGTAACTCCAAATAATGGAATATTATTTCCATCGGTAACCACACCAGTTATTGTTTGTTGCTCTCCAATAGTAGTAGCTTCATCTATAGCTATAATTTGTTTTATAATAATGCTGTTACTTGAAGTAAACTCAAAATCAAAAACACCAGCTGGTAAACTCATTTTTAAAAGAGTATTTGTTTTAATTACACCTCTTTCAACTTTTACTTTTGGTAAATTTTCAAATAAATTTTCTTGATAAAGAAAAGTGTAGTCTGTTTGAGATTTAATAATTTCAAAAACTTCATCTACTGAAATAGTTTTATCACTATCGATAGTGATTTTTGCATTTTGCGATAAAAGATTTCCAGATGTAAAGCTAAAAACCGTAGAACAAAATAGTAAGATAAAAGTTCTCATAAGGTTCATTAAGAGGATTTTTCTAAAATAGAAAAACCGATTAGTTAATTTAATTTTCATAAATTTGCATGTTAGTTAGTTAAACATTTTTTTTAATTAATTAATTCATAAAGAGAGAGAGCACGGTACTTTGGTCGGTCTATGCTTTACTCTCTTTTTTTATTTAAGCATTATCATTTTATTATTTATTTCATAATCATTTATAATATTGGTATTTTTAATAATTGTTAAAATATCTTCTAAATGTTGCTTTTTACTTAGTACACCAACAAATTTCACATCTTCAATGTTCTTACTAGAAAAACTAATTTCTACATCATACCATCTTTCTAAAACTTTCATAATTTCTTTAAGAGTTTTGTGCTTAAAACTAAAAACACCCTCTTTCCAAGAAATTTCATCATCAATATCTACATTTAAAACAGCTATTATTTCTTTAGTATTTACATCTACTTTGGCTTGTTGATTTGGAACCAAAAACTCTTTTGAATTGTCGGTTTGTAAAGCTACTTTTCCTTCTACTAAAGTGGTATAAGAAATTACTTCATCTTTATAAGCTTTAACATTAAACTCTGTCCCTATCACTTCTATTTGCTGCATCTTAGATTTTACAACAAATAAATCGCCATTATGAAGTGTACTAGGTGAAACATCAAAATAAGCCTCTCCATAAATCAATTCTACCTCGCGTGAAATTCCAGCAGTAAATGAAACTGGATATTTTATCTTAGTTTCTGAATTTAACCAAACTTTGGTACCATCTGTTAAAACTAAATAAAATTGTCCTCCTCTAGGAATCGTTAAATAATTATAAACTACAGGTTTATTTGGTACTTCACTGGTGACTTTATCTTCACTATTTTCTTTGTTTCCTGAATCATAAACCAATTCCTCTCCATTACTTTTTATATTTTCGGTAGTATAACTCTTTCCTTTTTCTAAAGCAACGTTGGTACCATCTTCTAAAGTTAAAATGGCTTTATCTTCACCTGGTTCAATAATTTTAATAGTTGCAATTTCATTTTTTAGAAACAGTTTGTCATCTAAAAAGTAAATTGTAACAAACAAAACACCAATTAAAACTGCTGCATATTTTAATAGATTTTTAACTCCTAAAAATCTTATTTTGGATTTTTTGTCACTTTTGTTAGAAGTAACTGATTTAATATTTTTAAATATTTTTTCTTTAATGATTTCTTTATTTTTTATTTCAATTGGCCATTCTTTTAAATTTTGATGACTCAAATAAAAATTTGTTAAAAATGATATCTCTTCGTCAGAGGCAATTCCATTTTGAAATTTATCTATGAGATGAAGAAGATATGTTTTTTGTTTAGAATTCATTTCTCTTTTCATTGTATTTATAATATATGTCGTTAAAAACAATTTTATCCCTAACAGGATTTTGATTTTTTTTTTAAATAATGATTTTTTTAAGTAAAACATTAAATAATTAATGTTTCAAAAGCGGTTACTAAGTAATGTTGTAAACTATATAATAAACAAGTTCTATAGTAGCAAATGAACCTAATGAAAGTTTAATTGCTTTAAGTGCTTTTGTAATATGAGCTTCAACAGTTTTAGAAGAAATTTTAAGCTTTTCTGCAATCTCTTTGTGACTAAGCTGTTCTTCTCTGCTCATTATAAAAACCTTTCTGCATTTTTCGGGCAAGGTTTGTATAACCTCATTTATATGATTTACTAACTCTTTGTGAATCATTTTAGATTCGGGATCAGAGAAGTGAATTCTATTATCAAAATCTTCCAATAATTCTAGTTGAATTACTTTGGAATTTTTTCTTAAATAATCATAAACTTTATAAGTAACACTTGCGTATAAATAACTTTTTATAGAAATATTGATTTGTAGTCTTTCTCGCTTATTCCATAAACTAATAAATAATTCTTGTAAAATATCTTCACAAGCTTCTTTATTTTTTAATAAATTATATGCTGAAATAAAAAGTTGTTCCCAATACGTTTCATAAAGTAAATTCAATGCTGTAGCATCGCCTTTAGATAAGCGATCTAGTATTACAGTATCTTTATTAAAATTTGAATTTACCACGATAATATTAAATTACGTGTAAAAATATGTAAATAATTATAAATAATTATTTAGTTTAATTTAAGAATTTGAAAAAAGGAAGTTTAAATAATTATCAAGTTATTGTAAACGAAAGCATTGTATTTATTTTAACCAAAATAAAAAACAAAAAATTTAAAAATTATAAGTATCATTTTTTAATTGATATATTTTTTATACTATTGCTTTAGCAAATTAACTTAATTTTAAATTATGAAAATACTCGGCATTGATATTGGTGGATCAGGAATAAAAGGAGCAATAGTTGATACCGATACTGGAAATTTAATAACAGAAAGACATAGAATTACAACTCCTAAACCTGCAACACCAGAAAAAGTCGCCAATACCATTCAGAAAATGATTCATCATTTTAATTGGACAAGCATGGTTGGTTGTGGTTTTCCTACTCCATTACAACATGGAAAATGTCAATCTGGAGGAAATTTGCATGAAACTTGGAAAGATGTTCAGGTTGATCAGCTTTTTGCTGAAAAAACTGGAAATGAATATGCTATTGTAAATGATGCAGATGCAGCAGGACTTGCCGAAATAAGTTTTGGCGCTGGTAAAGGTAAAAAAGGTACTGTAATTATGATAACTTTGGGTACTGGAATAGGTTCTGGCGTTTTTTTAGATGGAAAATTAGTACCAAATACAGAATTAGGTCATGTACTTTATAAAAATGGAGAAATTTTTGAAAAATATGCTGCAGATTCAGTAAGAAAAAATGAAAATCTAACCCGAAAAGAATGGGGGAAAAGATTAAATAAGTATTTTAAACATATTAATTTAATATTATCTCCAGATTTATTTATTATTGGTGGTGGTGCAAGTAAAAAACTAGGGAAATTTGTTAATCATATTAATATAGACACACCAATTGTTGCTGCAGAAGCTGAAAATGAAGCAGGAATTATTGGAGCCGCAATGGCAGCAAACTTTCATATTAAATAAAACCTCTTGCTAATTCTAGGTATTAATTTATTGATAAAAAACTATGTCATTCATCAACTATAAAAACTATTTTGTTAACAAAAACAATATAGAATTTTATTTTAAAAAAGATGCACTCAATTATTTATGTATGTTTTTTAAATTTTTATCTTAAATAAAACCTTTTGCTTTAAACTCCAAGTATTTATTAATAACATTAACGGTTAAATTCTTAGGTTTTGTAAGAATTCCATAGATTCCGTTGCGCTCTAATTCTTTTACTATCAACCTCTTTTCATAAGCAAATTTTTCTGCAATGGTTTTATGATAAATAGTTTGAATGTCTTCGGCATTTTCTTGAATTAAAGTATCTAGCTCTGTATTCTCAAAAAATACTACAACTAATAAATGGTGTTTAGATATGGCTTTTAAAAATGGCAACTGACGTTTTAAAGATGAAATATGTTCAAAATTTGTATATAAAATTAGTAAACTACGCTGTGTTATTTTTCGTTTAATTACAGCATATAAATACCCGAAATCGGCATCTGTAAACTTTGTTGTAACATTATATAATGCTTCATTTATAATATTTAAATGCGTTTTTTTATTACTTGCAGCAACAATAGTGTCAACTTTTTTAGCAAAAGTTATTAAACCTGCTTTATCATTTTTTCGAAGTGCAATATTAGAAAAAGCCAAGGCAGAATTTATAGCATAATCCAATAATTTTAACTCTTCAAAAGGCATTTTCATAACTCTGCCTAAATCAATAATAGAATAAATAGGTTGCGATTTTTCATCTTGATATTGGTTCACCATTAATTGTGAGCGCTTTGCTGTTGCTTTCCAATTTATGGTTCTAACATCGTCTCCAGCAATGTAATTTTTTATTTGTTCAAACTCTAATGTATGCCCTATTCTACGTATTTTTTTTAATCCGAATTCTGTTAAACGATTGCTCATTGCCAAAAACTCGTATTTTTTCATTTGAATATACGAAGGATACACTGCAACCATTTCATTTTCTTGAAACTGGAATCGTCTTGCTACAATTTTTAAAGGTGAAGAAACATAAATATTTAAGTTTCCAAAATGATATTCACCTCTTTCAACAGGTGTTACTTCATATTCAAAATTATAATTTTCTATAGCTTTTAAATTTACAATATGTTCAAAATCTCTTTTTTGAAATTGATTTGGAAGTTCATCAATTATCTTTGCTTCTATATTAAATTTATAGTTATTTTTAACAGTTATAGAAACTGGATTTTCATCAGAATTTGAAAACTTTTCAGTTAAAATTCTACGTGCATTTATTCCATTTTTAGCCGAAAATAGCATGTAAATATCACTAAAAAAGAATACTAAAATAATAGTAACAAAAATCCAAGTTACACTATACAATAATGGAACCCAGTAAGAAACCAAAAATAACCCAGAAATTATGCTTAAATAAACAAAAAAGCGTTGGTGAATGTATATATTTCTAATGGTTTTCAATTTTTAGTTTTTTTAAATTCATCATCAAAAGCAAATATTTCATTTGCTGGGGCAATCTCTATATTTTTGTCTTTTGTCATTCCTGTGAAAACAAGAATCCATACGTTGTGAAAATAGATTCCTGCCTACGCAGAAATGACAGTTTTACTCTTTTATTATTAATTTTTTATAGTATTTACTAATTAAAAAGAAAATGTTTCGACTCTGCTCAGCCACAATCCATTCTTTCAACTTTTCAATTTTATAACTATCTAGGTACTTCAACAGATTGTACAATCATTTCAATAACCTTATCGGTTGTCATACCTTCCATTTCACGCTCTGGAGTTAAAATTAACCTATGGCGCAATACTGGATACAGCACTTTTTTAATATCTTCTGGAATTACAAAATCTCTTCCGTTTATTGCTGCAAATGCTTTTGATGCATTCAAAATTGCTATACTTGCTCTTGGTGAACCTCCTAAATACAAATGCGGATGGTTTCGAGTTTTTGTAATTATTTGAGCAATATATCTTATAATTTTTTCTTCAACCAAAACTTCAAAAACCTTGCTTTTATAATCTAATAAATCAGCTTCAGAAAGCAATGAAGTAATTAACGTTTGCGGCAAAATTCCTTTTCTATCTTGATGTGTTTTAATAATTAGAATTTCTTCATCTAAATTAGGATAACCAACATCTATTTTAAATAAAAATCGGTCTAACTGCGCTTCTGGTAATGCGTAGGTTCCCTCCTGTTCTATCGGATTTTGAGTTGCCAGTACCATAAATGGTGGTTTCATTTTATAAGTGTGCCCATCTATAGAAATCTGACGTTCTTCCATCACTTCAAACAAAGCAGCTTGCGTTTTTGCTGGTGCTCTGTTAATTTCATCTATCAAAACCAGATTTGAAAAAATTGGACCTTCTCTAAATTCAAACTCTGAAGATTTCATATTTAAAACTGAAGTACCTAATACATCACTTGGCATTAAATCTGGCGTAAACTGTAACCTACTAAAACCTGTATCAATAGTTTTTGCTAACAATTTGGCGGTTATTGTTTTTGCAACACCTGGAACACCTTCAATAAGAACATGACCATCTGCTAACAATGCAACTATTAATAAATCTATAAAGTTCTCTTGGCCTACAATAATTTTACCTAATTCAGCCTTAATTTGAGTTACCGCATTTTTTAACTTTTCTAAATCTATTCTATTTTCAAAATTCAAATCGTTATTTTCCATATTGAATTGTTTTTTTAAATTTTTCTATTAATGAATTTAACTTAATAAGTTCCTCGCTTGTTATTTCATTTTTTTGATGAATTGCATCACAAATTTTGAATAATTTCTCAACATCTTCTAAAGAATTACCACTTCGCATTGCTACATTCTCATAAAAAACTGTATCTATTGTAGTTGTTGAAATGTGTAATTTGACTCTAATAAACTCTAACAAATAACTTATTTTATGTTCTGCAATATTTTTATGTTCTTGTTTTTCAAAATACATATTTGCAATGGTACGTGTAAACGCTACTGTTTGATTTTTTAAGGGTGTTATAATTGGAATGCTTCGCTGTTTTCTTTTCCCTTCAAAAATAACAAAGAACAAAATACCAATTAAAGCTATATAATATGCCCATTTTAGATGTTTAGAACCTAATAAATACTGTAAAGGCGAAGTAATTTTGCTCTTTCCTGTTTTATAATAAGCATCCCATAAAATTGGAATATCGTCTCTTAAATACGACAAAATATTGGCGGTATGTTGATGATTGGTTTCGTTTAAGATTGTATAATTTGTAAACACTTCAGGAAATGTATGCAAGTAAAAATTTCCTTTTCCGTAGGAATGTTTTACAAAATTAATACCTTCTTCTGTACGTTCTTCATTTTCATTTACATATCCAGTTATACCTAAAACTGTAGTATTTGCGGTATCTATTTTGGTAAAAACTTGGTTTATTAACGGACGATCATACGTATATTCTCTTCCTTTAAATACTTTGTTTAATTGCTTAAAAAACACCTTTTCATCAAGATTTTTACTAACTAAACGTTCGGTTTCAAAATTTAAGGTATCTATGTTCATTCCGTGAGTAGAAATAAACACATCATTACCTCGCGCAACAAATTTCATTAAACGTAAAAATTCGGCATCGCCAAAATTTAATGCATCATCTACAAAAAAATAGGTACCAATTCGGGTGGAATCTTGCAAATAAACATATGGAGGAATTGCAACAGTTTCTATTTTATTTGAAGGAAATATATTTTTAAGCTCTTTATTTAAAACATATGTTCCTAAAGGAATTTTGTGTTTTGCAGTATAACTAGGAAACCAATTTATAGGTTGTTTTTTTGTACTCTCCAGATAAAAATATCCGAAAATAAGAAGCACAAATAACACAGCATATATTTTAGTTTTTTTATCCAACTTATTTCTTATTTATTAAATTAGTTGTTGCTTCAAAATTTGCTGCAACTTTTACAAATTTAGTTTCATCAATTTCAAAATTACCATACCAAACAAAATCGTACAATCTGGTTAAATCTTTAAAAGAAGATTTTATGTTTTCTTTAGAAATTTCTTGAATATAATCTTCGTTTGTTTTTTGCTGCTCCCAAGTTATAAACTCATTAACTTCTAATTGTTTAATTATATTTAAATAATAAAATCGAATTGCCAATCTGTAGTTTTTTTGATCAATTGCTTGTTCAATTAACTTTATAAGATCTTTGTGTTTTATTAAAGCTTCATCTTCTGTAATAGAAACAACTGGTTTGTTTGAAGCATTAGAAACGATTGAATTAGAGTTTACTTTTAAGAAAAACCTAATTAAAAGTAATAATAAAATTCCTACAATTATATAAGGTATAGCCATTAATATATTTCCTAATATACCTTTGGCGTATTTAACTCCAAAAATCCATTCTAAAAAGCGTAAACTGCCTGCTTAACCAATTAAATAAGCGCTCAATTAAAGTTGGATCTTTTACTGTTATATTTTCAGCATAATTAAAATCTTTGTCTGATTTGTACTTCTCCAGAGTCTTAGCATCAAACTTTTTTTGAACAATACTACTTTTATCCATTTTTACAGTAAGCGAATCTGTTTGAGCTAAAACACCCACCGAAAAGCTTAAACAAAGTAAAAAAAATAGTACTATTCGCATTAATTATTCTTCTGTATTAATTGTTCCTAGACTATCAATTTTTTCAAAAGTACCTGTTAAGTTTTTTTGTTCATTTAAATCGAAATAAATAAAAACTGTAGAGATTAAAGGAATTGAATATAAAATAAATTGAAAAATATAAGAACCAATATTTAGTGCCAAATAAATTGGGTCTTTAAAAATTGAGAATACTTTTGTTGGATCATCTCCACCCATAACTGTACCCATTTTAATAAACTGATAAATAATTGCTGGAATTGAAAACGCCTGACTTAACATCATTAACAATATCCAAACTACAATTAAAACTCCAAATGTGTTCCACCACTCACCTTTTATTAATGTAAACGAATGCGAAAAAGTATCTCCAATACTTTTTTCTTCAAAAACCATAATTGAAGTAGCTAAAGATAAAACAGTTAGCAAATAAATACCTGGTAAATAACAAAATATCATTCCAAACAGTGTTGTTAATGTAACTAGAAAACCCAATCCTAAAAACTTCCAAATATTTTTTAGCACATTTTCTTTTACTTCAGAAAAAATTGGTTTTCCATTATGTTCTATATACGATTTTATAAAATACAATGAAGACATAGACAATAATGTGTACATTAAAACATACACAAACATAAGTACAAATACCCAAGAAAATATATTTGATAAAAAACCTATTGGATTGGAATCTACCTTATCTATTTCACTAAAAATATCAGACATTGTAAACATATACAATACTAAAACTACCAATCCAACCAACAAAATTGGCCCAACAATTTTTAAAACTGTTAAAAAATATTCTTTCCAATTTTCTCTAATAAATTTAAACGTATCGGTAATAATTGCGCCTAAATCGCGCTCCTTTTTAAACTCTATAAAGTTAGTTGTTTCCATTTAATTTTTGTTGATTCGTTAATTTTATTGGATAAATTATATAATAGTAAACTACTATTATAAAAGAAGTTAGAATAATAAATATGGCTAGCCAATCTGGCATTTGTGTTTGGCGTGTTACAAAACCTTCTAAAAATCCGGCTACAATAAAAAACGGAATTGTACTCACCATAATCTTTAATCCAGCTTTAAAACTATGTTTAAAAGAAGTTAATCTGGAATATGTTTTTGGAAATAGTAAACCGTTTCCTAAAACCAAGCCTGCGCAACCCGCAATTATAATTACAGAAATTTCTATAGTTCCGTGAATCCATATAGTTCTTGATGATTCCCAAAGTAGATCTTTATCGTAAAAAAAGTATAAAAAAGAGCCTAACATAATTCCGTTTTGCATCATAATATATAAGGTTCCAACAGAAAATAACATTCCAAACACAAAAGCTGTCATTGCAACTTTAATATTATTTAGAGTAATCATAATAAACATATTTCCTTCACCCATTTTTTTATATACTGCCATTGGATCTCCAGAGGCAATATTTTCTAATGTCATATTTACATAATTATCACCTAAAATTAGGCGTACAAAATCGCCATCATTAGCTGCAGAATACGCTCCAACTATGGCGAAAAATAAAAACGTTATAAATGCAATTAATAATTGTTTATGATAGTTTACAAACTCGAGAGGAAACTCTGTTTTGAAGAATTTTACAAGCCTATTTTTATTCTCTTTTTTGGTTTTATAAATTTTTTGATGCGCTTTTGAAGCAATCGAATTTAAGTATACAACTGTATTTCTTTGTGCATAAAAAGTTTTTGCATAGCTTAAATCATCAGTAATTTCTATGTATAAATCGGATAACTTATCTGGAGAAATTTGTTCTTTATTATCCAGAACATCTTCAAATAAGAGCCATTTATTTTTATTTCTTTTTACAAATGATGCTTCACGCATTTTTTATACTTTTGCTGCTTCAATATAGCAATTAATTTTATTGAATTTTTAAGTTAACGAATGTAAAAAATACAATTGTATCAACCAAAGAGTTTAAACATTAAAAATGGACAATTTTAAAATAGAAACAGCACAAAATATAACTATTCAGCAAAATGTTGCGCCTTTAAGTACAAGAATTGGAGCTTTTTTAATTGATATGTTAATTATTGGAGCCTATTATGCTTTCATTTTCTTTATTTTAAATGCTCTAGGATATTTAGATTCTGAAAATTTATACGTTTTGTACCTTTTAATAAGTTTACCTGTCTTTTTTTATAGTTTATTTTTTGAAACTCTAAATAATGGTCAAACTCCTGGAAAATTCTTTTGTAAAATTAGAGTTACAAAAATTGACGGTTCCAAACCAACCTTTGGAAGCTTTTTAATTAGATGGATGTTACGATTAGTAGATATAACACTAGCTTCAGGATCTATTGCTTTGTTAACAATTTTACTAAACGGGAAAGGACAACGACTTGGTGATATTGCTGCAGGAACAACTGTTATTTCTGAAAAAAAAATAGTTTCTATAAATAGTACTTTAGCTGTTGACATTCCAGATGAATATGTCCCTACTTTTCCGCAAGTTACCATGTTAAGCGATAAAGACATACAAACAATTAAAGAGCTATATTTAAAAGCTATAAAAAATAGGAACCACAAAATGCTTTTAAAGCTAAAATTAAAAATTATTGAAATTACAGGCATTAATTCAGAATTAAGTGCTGCTGATTTTATTGATATTATTATTAAAGATTATAATTATTTTACACAACAAATGTAATGACGCTTTTTTACTTTTTAGATATATTAGGAATAATTGCTTTTGCAATTTCAGGATCGCTTGTAGCAATGCGAAAAAAAATGGATCCGTTTGGCGTATTTATTATTGCCTTTGCAACCTCTGTTGGTGGAGGAACATTAAGAGATGTTTTAATTGGAGCACAACCCGTTTTTTGGATGAAAAACACCGATGTTATTTATTTTATTATTGCATCTTATTTTTTTGCAATCATTTTCAGAAAGAAATTAAAATATTTAAATAAATCATTGTTTTTATTTGATAGTATTGGATTGGGTGTATATACCATTATGGGAACAGAAATTGGTTTAAACGCAAACTTTCATCCAATTATTATAATCTCAATAGCCACAATGTCAGCATCATTTGGTGGTGTAATTAGAGATATTCTATGCAACGAAATTCCTGTGATTTTTAGAAAAGAAATTTATGCAACAGCCTGTGTATTAGGGTCAATAGTATTTTTAATTTTACATGAATTTAATGTAAACAATTCCATAATTTATGTTTCTACAACACTTTTAATTATTGCTATTAGATTAATATCTGTTAGGTTTAAACTGTCTTTACCAACATTTTACACAAACGAATAATATGGAGTTTTCAATTTTTAAAGAGCACATTCAACTACTATCAGAAACAAAAATTGGTGGTTTGGAGGCGCATTTTAAATTAGCTCCTGAAATTAGAAAACAATTTTCTGAACAAAAAATACACGCACAAAACCCTAAAAAAGCGGCAGTCTTAGTTATCTTTTATCCTAACACTAATGGAAAATTAAACTTTCTATTAACACTTAGGGCGAGTTATAAAGGTGTTCATTCTTCACAAATTAGTTTTCCTGGAGGCAAACTGGATTCTAAAGATGTTTCCTTAAAAAGTACTGCTTTAAGAGAAGCTAAAGAAGAAGTTGGAATTATTGAAAAAGATATTTCAATTTTTAAAGAAATGACAGATGTTTATATTCCGCCAAGTAATTTTATTGTAACACCTTATTTAGGTTATATAGATTATACACCTAAATTCACTAAAAATTATGAAGTTGAAGCTTTAATAGAAGTTGAACTTTCAGATTTATTATGCGATTCTGTAATTAGTTCTACAATATTATCTACCTCTTATGCAAAAAACATTAACGTACCTTGCTTTAAACTAAACAATTATAATGTTTGGGGTGCAACGGCTATGATGCTAAGTGAAATCAAAGAATTAATAAGAATTATATAATATTTTTTTTACTAAATTTGTAAGAACCAAAACCAACTAAATGCCTATTTTTAAAAGGAATCCTTTCGGTCATATTTTATTTTTAAAAAAATGGCTGATTCGCTTTTTCGGGATTGTTTCTCACGGGAGATACCGAAGATTTAATAATCTTCAAATTGAAGGATCTGATATTATAAGAGAACTTCCTGAAACAAATGTGTTATTTGTTTCAAACCACCAAACCTATTTTGCAGATGTAGCCGCAATGTTTCATGTATTTAACGCTTCTTTAAAAGGTAGAGACGATACTATTAAAAACATTGGATATATTTGGCAACCAAAACTAAATATCTACTATATTGCTGCTTCCGAAACTATGAAATCTGGTTTTTTACCTAAGGTTTTTGCCTATGCTGGTTCCATTTCAATTGATAGAACTTGGAGAAGTGCAGGGAAAAATGTTAATAGACAAGTAAAAATGTCTGATATAAGTAATATTAAAAAAGCCTTAGATGATGGTTGGGTAATTACATTTCCACAAGGAACTACCAAACCTTTTAAACCAATTAGAAGAGGAACTGCACATATTATTAAAACCTATAAACCTCTTGTAATTCCTATTGTTATCGATGGTTTTAGACGCTCTTTTGACAAAAAAGGACTGTTGATTAAAAAACGAAATATTTTACAATCTATGGTAATTAAACCACCTATGGAAATTGATTACGAAAATGAAACCGTTGAAGAAATTGTAAAAAGAATTGAGATTGAAATAGAACAAGATCCGTCTCTATTAAAAGTTGTCCCTGTTGAAGAATACAAACGTCAGGAAGAGGCACTAAATAAACAACGAAAATTTTGGGATATGTACTAAAAAAAGCCGTTTTCAACTTATGAAAACGGCTTTTTTATCTACGTGAAGTTCAAGTTTTACTTTCTAATTCAACCAAGCATTTAACATCCAAATAGTTTTTTCTTGCTCAGCAATAAAATCACTCATCATAGAATTGGTTCCTTCATCATTTGCTTTATCAGATTCATTTAAAATTGCACGTTCAATTTTTAACAATTCAGACAAAGAATTAACAACTAATTGCACAGATTCAACATCGTTGGTTATGTTTTTCCCTACAGGAACTTTGGCTAAACTTACATAATCGTTAAACGTATGTAATGGAGTACCTCCTAAAGTTAGGATTCTTTCTGCTATTAAATCTATTTTCTCTTGAGAATCTGTGTAAAACTCTTCAAATTTCACGTGTAATTCAAAAAAAGATTTTCCTTTAATATTCCAATGTAACCCTCTTAAACTTTGGTAATATATTTGAAAATTAGCTAATAAATCGTTTAAGCTTACTGTTAAATTTTCAGTTTCTTGTTTGTCTAATCCTATTGTAGTTGTATTCATTTTATTATTTTTAAAAATTATTATTATTTATTTTTTACACTTCAAAATTATTCAAAAAAAAGAGCGATTTAGTATAATTATTATCAATAGTTTTAATATCTTTATCGTAAAAATTTATATCAATGACAATCACCCAATTAAAATACGTATTAGCATTAGCAGAACACAAAAGTTTTACCCTAGCTTCTGAACATTGCTTTGTAACTCAGCCAACATTAAGTATGCAAATTCAAAAACTTGAAGAAGCGCTAGAAACAAAAATATTTAATAGAAAGAAAAAACCTATTCAGTTAACTGAAATTGGAAAAAAAATTGTTGAACAGGCAAAAATAATAGTTGATGAAAGCAATAGAATAAACGATATTGTTGATCAGCAAAAAGGATATATTGGAGGTGATTTTAAATTGGGAATTATACCTACTATAATGCCAACACTACTGCCAATATTTTTAAAATCATTTATAAAAAAATACCCAAAAATAAATTTAAAAATTGAAGAGTTAACTACAGAAGAAATTGTTAAAAAATTAAGTGACGGACATATAGATGTTGCTATTGCAGCAACACCACTTGAAAATGAAAATCTTAAAGAACGCGTGTTGTTTTACGAGCCTTTTGTTGGTTTTGTTCCAACCGAACATCGCTTAAATTCATCTGTAACTTTAGATGTTGAAAATTTAAATATTGATGATATTCTATTACTAGAAGATGGGCATTGCTTTAAAGAAAGTGTTATAAATTTATGCAGTACTTATACAAACAAAGATCAACATTTTCAATTGCATAGTGGTAGTTTTAATACTCTAATAAAACTTTCTAAAGAAGGATTAGGAATGACACTATTACCCTACCTACAAACTTTAGATTTAAACAAAGAAGATAAGCAGTTTTTAAAAGAATTTAAGCATCCGGCTCCAGCGCGTGAGGTAAGTATTATTTATCACAAATCTCATTTAAAAATACATTTAATTGAAGCGCTAAAAAACCTTATAGATGGATTAATTAGAGGAGTTATAGCTTTTAACGATGTTAAAATTATTAGCCCCATAGCACAAAAAAAAGGAGTCTAAAGACTCCTTTTGTTAGTTTCGACTAGAAGAAGGCACTTATTAAGATCTGGTTTATTTTGAGTAAACTCTTGTAACCAAAAGTACAACTCATTAACCTCATAAGGCAACAGTCTTTTAACTGCTTTTTCTAATTCCTTTTTAAATAATTCTAAATTAAAGCTAACTTTTTCGAGTACCGTTTTTGTGTACTCAAACATTGCTCTTGCCATAAATTAAAAATTTTTTAGTTGGTAAAATTAAGAACGTATTAATAGTATTAATTATTGTACTAATTTAGTAAAAATAAACCAATTTTAAAAATCTTAATCAGGTAAATTCTTGTTAAAATATAATCTATAAATTGTTAATCTTATCTAATAATTTATGAGCTGTTTCTTCTAACTCATTATTTATTGCTTTAAAGTGTGCTTTAGAACTCTCAACGTTTTTAGCATTCACTTTTTCTATTAAATTATCAAAAGACTCAATTGCTTCATCAATAATTGCTTCTGTTGCTTTTTTATCTGCATTTGGATTTAAAATTTCCCAAGTGTAACACTCTTCAATAATGTCTCCTAAAACATAATTAATGTCTTTTTTTAAATTTTTTATACTTGCCATAATAATTGTGTTTATTTATAACTGCAAATTTACATGAAAAGCACCATTTAACTTTAATTTAATAATAAAATTCTTCTATAAACAAAATAATTTCATATTTTTGAGATAAGATAATGAAACTTTACGCTAAAACATATCAATTTTTATATTCCGTGATTACGGAAAACTTCTCAGCTGCCAAATTGAGTTGTAGCTTACATGCTAACCGCATTAGTAAATTTCAACCTATTTACATACCCAAAAGCACGTTTATTAAAACTTAAATATAAATTATAATATTAAAAATTTAAAAGGTGCTTTTTACAAAAAGCACCTTTTTTTATATGTAAATTAACTTTTAAAACAATTATTATGATACAAATTAAACACTACCAACAAGTCTATTCTAACATTTGTGTATTTCTAAAAAAGATAACTAGCAAATCGAGAGTAAGATTAGTAACAATACCTTATAAATGAAACATTAAATTATAAAATTTATGAAAACTCCTGAAAATACTACCACAAACCATTCAAATATATTTACCATAACTTTAAACGATATTAATACAAGTAATGCACTTTTACCTGCTGTTTTATATTCAAAAATGGAAACGTTTGTAAAAGAAAAGATTACTGAACATATTGATATTGTTTACCCTATTCCGCAACTACTTAAGTTACAAATTTTAAAAAACGCTTATCTAGAAGACGAATTAATTTTGAACTCAAAAATTACTCAACTAAACGATTTTGAATTACATGTATCAGTTATTGTAAGTCTAAATAATAACTCTAAAAATAATGTTATTTGTAAAGCAATTTTTAAATTCCCTTTAAAAAAACACATTTCAAAAGCTTCATAACATATAACTAACAACTTATTTTAAGGTTGTCTAAAAAGTAAACTAGGGTAATCTGTATTTAAAAAATAATCTCTATTTTAGTATTTTAGGCAACCTTTTCTAGTGTTTATTATTTCTAATAATTTAGGTTAGCTAAGTTTTAATAAAATGAAATTAAAATAAGTATTTTTACCAAAAAAAAAGAGCTTGTTAAAAGTTTATAAACTAATACAGTAATAAAGCTACAAAATAGGCATAATACACTTATAAAAAAAATAATACAGACACGTGAAAAATTTTATTAAAAACTTACCAAAGGCTGAATTACATTTACATATAGAAGGATCTTTTGAGCCTGAATTAATGTTTAAAATTGCCAAAAGAAATAATATAACAATTCCATATAAATCTATTGAAGATATTAAGAAAGCCTACAAATTTAATTGTTTACAAGATTTTTTAAATATTTACTATCAAAGCGCAGCAGTTTTAATAACATCCCAAGACTTTTACGACTTAACCTATAGTTATTTAAAAAGTTGTGCCGCTCAAAATGTGCGACATGCAGAAATAATGTTCGACCCACAAACACATACCGAAAGAGGTGTTTTGTTTGAAACAATAATTACGGGTATCTCTAAAGCTTGCGAAGATGCTAAAGAAAACTTAGGGGTTACCTCTTTATTAATAATGAGTTACTTACGTCACTTATCTGAAGAATCTGCTTATGACACATTACAACAATCGCTTCCATTTAAAGATAAAATTACAGCTGTTGGTCTAGATTCATCTGAATTAGGAAATCCACCTTCAAAATTTAAAAACGTATATGCTGCATCTATAAAAGAAGGATATATTCCTGTTGCGCATGCAGGTGAAGAAGGAACATCCGATTATGTTTGGGAAGCATTAGATCTTTTAAAAATTAAACGTATAGACCACGGAAATAACGCTTTGCAAGACAACAATTTAATACAGGAAATTTTAAATCGTGATATTGCGTTAACTGTTTGTCCGCTTTCAAATAAAGCATTAAAAGTTGTAACAGATTTAAAAGAACATCCGCTTAAAAAAATGCTAGATTTTGGCTTAAAAGTTACTATAAATTCTGATGACCCTGCTTATTTTGGAGGTAACGTAAATCAGAATTATTTTGAAATACAGGCTGCTTTAAATTTAACGAAACAGCAAATTTACCAATTAGCAAAAAATTCATTTGAATATTCTTTTATAAATGATACATTAAAGAAACAATATTTAAACGAATTAGAAGTTTATTACATAAATAACAACTAGTTTTAACCCTAAAAATTAAATCAAACTAATTATCAAATGAAAAAACAATTATTAATAGCAGTTATGTTGCTATGTACTATTGCTAATTTATATAGCCAAACATCTAAACAAAATACTGAGACTGGTTCTGTAAATGAACAATTTGAAAACTTAATAAAAAACTCTAACAAATGGGAAGATTATAAAGTTGTAAAGCTAAATTCACTATTAAAATTAAAATCAAATATTAACGATTCTATTTTAGCTTCAAAAGAAGAAATTTTAAACGCAATAGAAACCATAAATAGTCAAAAACAAACAATTGATACTTTAAATACTTCGTTAAGTACTACAAAAAATGAAATAACTACATTAAAAACTCAAATAACTACAATTTCGTTTTTAAATATTGACTTTGAGAAAGGTTTATTTAAAACAATAATGCTTTCTATAATTGGAGGTTTAATATTATTTCTTTTATTCTTTATCTCTAAGTTTAAACAAAGTATTAGCATTACAAAACAAACAAAGAGCAATTTAAAAGAAGTTGAAGAAGAATACGAAGAGCACAGAAAAAAAGCACTAGAACGTGAACAAAAAGTTATGCGAAGATTGCAAGATGAGTTAAACAAACAGAAAAAAGACTAGTCTAATTTAAATATTTTATAAATTTATCTTAAATTGTACTATTAGTTAAGTAGACTAATGTTATAATTTAATTTATATACAAATGAAAAAAAATGTAGGAAATGTAGACAAGTTAGTCAGAATTTTAATTGCTATAGCAATAGTAGTCTTATACTACACAAATATTATTACTGGAATGCTTGCAATTGTTTTAATGGCTGTAGGGATTGTATTATTATTAACAGTATTATTTAATTTTTGCCCATTATACGCTGTTTTCGGTATAAAAACCTGTAAAACAGAAAAGTAACAAATAAAAAAATGTCATAATTACTTAAAAGTAATTATGACATTTTTTATAATAAGTATAATTTTTTAATAGGTTGTTAGCCTAATATTTCAGCTACTTTAGCTCCAATTTTTGCAGGAGAATCCACAACGTGAATACCGTTTTCTCTTAAAATCTCCATTTTAGCTTGTGCAGTATCATCTTTACCTCCAACAATTGCCCCAGCATGTCCCATTGTTCTTCCTTTTGGTGCTGTTTGTCCAGCAATAAAACCTACAACTGGTTTTTTATTACCTGTAGCTTTAATCCATTGTGCAGCTTCAGCCTCTAATTGACCTCCAATCTCACCAATCATAACAATACATTTTGTTTCCTCGTCATTCATAAGTAATTCAACAGCATCTTTAGTAGTTGTTCCAATAATTGGATCTCCACCAATACCAATAGCTGTTGTAATTCCATAACCTTGCTTTACAACCTGATCAGCAGCCTCATAAGTTAAGGTTCCCGATTTTGAAACAATACCAACTGTACCTTTTCTAAAAATAAAACCTGGCATAATACCTACCTTTGCTTCTTCTGGTGTAATTACACCTGGACAATTAGGACCAACCAATCTACAATCTTTAGTTGCTATGTATGCTTTTACTTTAACCATATCGGCAACTGGTATTCCTTCTGTAATACAAATAATTACTTTAATTCCAGCCGAAGCAGCCTCCATAATAGCATCTGCTGCAAAAGCTGGTGGTACAAATATAATTGAAGTATCTGCTGCAACTTTATCAACAGCATCTTGTACTGTATTAAAAACAGGTTTATCTAAATGAAATTGTCCTCCTTTTCCAGGAGTAACACCTCCAACAACATTAGTTCCATACTCAATCATTTGGGTTGCGTGAAATGTTCCTTCACCTCCTGTAAAACCCTGTACAATTATATTTGAATTTTTATTTACTAAAACGCTCATTTGTATGTATTTTATAATTAAGACTATTACAAAAGTAATTTTTTTCTAAGTTTAAGTTGAAATAAAATTTACTTTTTTTGATTTTTTATTAATTGTTTAATTTCAACCATTTCTTTTAACTTTTTTCTTGATTCTTCAATTGGAGTACCAAAATAAGTTAAGTTCCCTTTTATGGACTTCGTTACACCTGTTTGCCCTAAAACAACTGCATTCTTACCAATAGTTATACCACTATTGGTACCTACTTGCCCCCATAGAGTTACATTATCTTCAACAATAACGCATCCTGCAATACCCGTTTGGGCAGCTATCAAACAGTCTTTACCTATAATTGTATCATGACCAATTTGAACTTGATTGTCAATTTTTGTTCCTTTACCAATTGTAGTATTTCCTGAAACACCTCTATCTATTGTGCACAATGCACCAATATCAACATTATCTTTAATAATAATACTTCCACCTGAAACTAATTTATCGTAACCTGTCTCACGCTTTTTATAATAAAACGCATCTGCTCCTAAGATTGAACCTGAATGAATTGTTACATTATCACCAATTGTACAATTATCATAAATTGTAACATTTGGATGAATCATACAGTTTTTTCCAACAGTAACATTATTACCAATAAAAACATTCGGCTGAATAATTGTTCCTTTTCCTATGAAAGCTGAATCAGCTAATAATTTATAAGCTGGTTTAAAAGCATTAAAGTGTTTTGTAAGCTTATTAAAATCTGTAAAAGGATCTTTTGATATTAATAATGCCTTTCCTTCTGGACAGGCTACTTTTTTATTAATTAGAACAACTGAGGCTTTAGATTTTAATGCCTTATCGTAATATTTCGGATGATCAACAAAAACAATGTCGCCATCTTCAACAACATGAATTTCGTTACAACCATAAATTGGAAAATCATCTGGTCCAATAAATTCAACCTCTAATAATTTTGCAATTTCCAACAAACTATATTTATGGGGAAATTTCATATTGTTACTCTTTTACTCTTTCTAAATAAGAGCTTTTAGAGGTATCTATCTTAATTTTATCTCCTTCATTAATAAATAAAGGTACATTAATTTGAGCTCCTGTTTCAACAGTGGCTGGTTTTGTTGCATTTGTAGCAGTATTTCCTTTTACTCCAGGTTCTGTATGTGTTATTTCTAATATTACACTTGAGGGCATTTCTACTGATAAAGGCATACTATCTTCGGTATTAAAAATAACTGTAACTACTTCACCTTCTTTTAAAAGCTCTGGTGTATCAAGTGTTTCTTTACCCAAGGTAATTTGGTTATAATCATCAGTATTCATAAAATGAAATAAATCACCTTCTGGATATAAAAATTGATATTTTCGAGTTTCTACTCTAATGTCTTCTATTTTTCTTCCTGCAGGAAATGTATTATCCAATAATTTTCCTGTAGATAAACTTTTTAGTTTTGTTCTAACAAAAGCAGGACCTTTACCTGGTTTTACGTGTAAAAATTCAACTATTTTAAAAATATCATTATTATATTTTATACATAATCCGTTTCTAATATCTGATGTTGTTGCCATTTGTTTATTTTAAGTTCTAAGTTTTAATTTTAAGCCTTTTATAAATTTGGAAGTATTCACTGTTTTAGTTTGTACTTAACTTCCTGTATATCCTTTCATGATACCTCTTTGCGAATTTTTTATAAAAAGTAATATTTGATCTCTTTCTTTGGTCGCTTCCATTTCTGCTTCAATTATTTCTACCGCTTGTGAAGTATTGTAATTTTTTTGATATAAAAGCCTATAAATATTTTGTATTTCTCTAATCTTATCAGTTTCAAACCCTCGTCTTCTTAACCCAATGGAATTAATTCCTATATATGAAAGTGGTTCTTTACCTGCTTTTGCAAAAGGAGGAACATCTTTTCTAACCAAAGAACCTCCAGAAACCATTGCATGTTCACCAATATGAATAAATTGATGTACTGCTACCAATCCGCTTAATATTGCAAAATCACCAATTGTAACATGACCAGCAATTACAGATCCATTGGCTAAAATACAGTTATTACCAATAACACAATCATGCGCAATATGCGATGTTGCCATAATTAAACAATCGTCTCCAATTTGCGTTTTTCCTAAGGCTTTTGTACCTCTGTTTATTGTACAACATTCTCTAATAGTTGTATTATCACCTATTATTGCAAGAGAATCTTCACCGTCAAATTTTAAATCTTGTGGAATTGCAGAGATTACTGCTCCTGGAAAAATTCTACAATTTTTTCCAATTCTTGCACCTTCCATTATGGTAACATTAGAACCAATCCAAGTTCCTGAACCAATAATTACATTATTATGTATTGTTGTAAAAGGTTCCACTACTACGTTGGTAGCTATTTTGGCACCTGGATGTATATATGCTAAAGGTTGATTCATTATTCTTTAGGTTTTTTTGCAATTTGTGCCATTAATTCTGCTTCTACTACTAACTTTCCATTTGCATATCCGTAAGATTGCATATGACAAATTCCACGTCTAATTGGAGATATTAATTCAGCTTTAAATATTAAAGTATCTCCTGGCAATACTTTTTGTTTAAATTTAACATTATCCATTTTCATAAAATATGTTAAATAATTTTCAGGATCTGGTACGGTGCTTAAAACTAAGACTCCACCACATTGCGCCATTGCTTCAACTTGTAATACTCCAGGCATTACTGGTGCTCCAGGAAAATGTCCAATAAAAAAATCTTCATTCATTGTAACATTTTTCATACCAACAACATGTCTGTCTGAAAGTTCAATTATTCTATCTATTAATAAAAACGGAGGCCTGTGTGGTAAAATATTCATTATTTGATGAATATCCATTAGTGGCGGCTGATTTAAATCAAAAGTTGGAACTTTATTTCTTTTTTCTTGTTTAATTATTTTTTGAAGTTTTTTAGCAAATATGGTATTAATTAAATGCCCTGGTTTATTGGCTATAACTTTTCCTTTAATTCTTGTACCTACCAATGCTAAATCTCCTATTACATCTAGTAATTTATGTCTGGCAGCTTCATTGGCCCAACGCAATGTTAAATTATCTAATATTCCATTAGGTTTTACAGTTAGCGTGTCTTTGTTAAAGGCTTTCTTTAATTTAGTCATAGTTGCCTCAGAGATTTCTTTATCTACATAAACTATAGCATTGTTTAAATCTCCGCCCTTAATTAAGTCGTTATCTAACAGCGTTTCAAGCTCATGTAAAAAACTAAAAGTACGTGCATCTGAAATTTCCTCTTTAAAATCTCTTAATGAATTTAGAGTGGCATTTTGCGTACCTAAAACTTTTGTTCCAAAATCTACCATTGCTGTAATTTGGTACTCATCTGAAGGCATTAAAATAATTTCACTTCCAGTTTCTTCATCTTGATAAGAAATTACTTCTTTTACGATATATTCTTCTCTTTCAGCTTCTTGTTCTTTAATTCCAGCTTTTTCAAGTGCTTCAATAAACTGTTTAGAAGAACCATCCATTATTGGTGGTTCCGCACTATTAATTTCAATACAAATATTATCTATATCTAATGCAACTACTGCTGCTAATACATGTTCGGATGTATTTACAAAAACACCTCTCTTTTCTAAATTTGTACCACGTTGTGTATTTACAACATATTCTGCACTTGCTTCAATTACAGGTTCTCCTTCCAAATCAATCCTAACAAAAGCATACCCGTAATTAATTGGTGCTGGCTTAAAAGTCATAGTAACTTTATTGCCTGTATGCAAACCAACTCCAGAAAGTGTTACCTCATTTTTAATTGTTTTTTGTTTAGTACTCATATTTTTCTTTTAAAGCTTTTACTTTTTTTTCTAAACTATTTATTGTTGCAACAATACTTGGCAATTTTTTAAAATAAACATACGATTTATTAAAGTCTGAATACCCAAATGCCGGTGTGCCTTGGATAACTTCATCATCTTTAATATTTTTACCAATACCAGATTGTGCCTGAATTCTTACATTATTTCCAATAATTAAATGTCCTGCAATACCTACTTGCCCACCAATCATACAATTTTCTCCAATTTTAGAAGAACCTGCAATACCTGTTTGCGCTGCAATTACAGTATTTTTTCCAATTTCTACATTATGTGCTACTTGAATTTGATTGTCTAACTTTACGCCTTCTCTAATAATGGTTGAACCTAAAGTTGCTCTATCAATTGTTGTTGCCGCGCCAATATCTACATAATCTTCTATTATAACATTACCTATTTGTGGAATTTTATCGTAAACACCATTTTTACTTGGTGCATAACCAAAACCGTCTGCGCCAATAATTGCACCAGAATTTATAATACAATTATTGCCAATTTCAGTTTCTGAATATATTTTAGCTCCTGAAAATAAAATAACATTATCGCCTATTTTTACATTATCACCAATATAAACGTTAGGATAAACTTTTGCATTTTTACCAATACTTACATTATTGCCAATATACGCAAATGCACCTACATAAATATCGTCTAAAACTTGAGAGTTTTTTGCTATAAATGAAGGTTCTTCAATCCCAGTTTTTTGAGATTTTGATTGATTGTAATACTCTAATAATAATGCAAAAGATTGGTATGCATCATCAACTTTTATAAGCGTTGTATTAAACTCTTTTTCAGGAATAAAATGTTTTCCAACAATAGCAATAGACGCTTTTGTTGAATAAATATATTGCGTATATTTAGGATTGGATAAAAAAGTTAACGAACCTTTTTCTCCTTCTTCAATTTTAGAAAGTTTATAAACTTCCACGTCTGCATTACCATCAATCTCGCCTCCTAAAATTTCTGCTATTTGATTTGCTGTAAACTTCATTGTTGCAAAAGTAAAAAAAAAGAATCACTATACCTATTTCTTAGGATAACACAAGTAATACTTATTTACAGGTTTAGATAAAGCCTGAATATTTAAATGATCTGATGCTTCAATAATATCTTTAACAGCACCATTTTTATACATTAATTTTATAGTGCTTTTTGTAGAATCATAAGCCTGATTACTAATTTCACCTTGATAAACCAAATAATTTACTTCATTAGTATTTAAATTATAAGTCTTTTTCACTTGCTCTTTTACGCTCTCAACTTCTTCTTTTGAAAATGGTTGATTGTGCAATTCTACTTTAGGCAATTTTCTATTTATTAAATTTTCAGATAATGTTGAAAGAATTAAATCTTTATTAGAAATCCATTCCTTAATAGAAGCCAGTACATCATAGTCGTCTAATTTTGCAAATATTTTAAGTGTTTTTGAATTAAAATTCTCTTCGTTTATCTGATTTGTTAAAAAATAATTAAAGGCTTTACTTGCAGGTAATTTAACACCATTTAATACTAATTCTTTAGCTCTTAAAAGTACTTTTTCTAATAATTTTTCTGCTCCTAAACCAGTTTTGTGTAAATATACTTGCCAATACATTAAGCGTCTTGCAACAATAAATTTTTCAACTGAATAAATCCCATTTTCTTCAACAACCAAATCATCCTTTTTTACATTTAACATTGTAATTAAACGTTCAGAATTTATATTTCCTTCAGAAACCCCTGTATAAAAACTATCTCGTTTTAAATAATCCAACCTATCCATATCTAGTTGACTAGCAATTAATTGATAAAAGAATTTACGATGATAATCTCCTCTAAAAATAGTTATTGCTAAAGATAATTTACCTCTAAACTCTTCGTTTAAAGCTTCCATAAACTTTAAAGAAATTGTTTCATGATGAATTCCAGTAGCAATACTTTGTTCTAATGCATGTGAAAATGGTCCGTGCCCAATATCGTGTAATAAAATTGCAATATAAAGTGCATTTGCCTCTTCATCGGAAATTTCTACACCTTTAAATTTTAAAATACTTACCGTTTTTTGCATTAAATGCATACAACCCAAGGCATGATGAAATCTAGTATGATGCGCACCTGGATATACTAAATGAGATAAACCCATTTGAGAAATCCTTCTTAAACGCTGAAAATAAGGGTGTTCTATCAAATCGTATATTAAAGCATTCGGTATCGTAATAAAACCGTAAATTGGATCGTTTAATATTTTAAGTTTGTTCGTGTTTTTTTCGTTCAAATCAATTATTTTAATAATATTACTACAAATATAACAAACAATATGAGTGAAATAAGTATTTTATGGGTTGATGATGAAATTGATTTATTAAAACCACACATTCTATTTTTAGAAAAAAAAGGATATGCTGTTACAAAATGCAACAATGGTGCCGATGCCATTGATTTATGTGAAGCTAATAATTACGATATTGTTTTTTTAGACGAAAACATGCCAGGTTTAAGCGGTTTGGAAACCTTAGCCCAAATTAAAAGTAAACGCGCAAATCTTCCAATTGTAATGATTACTAAAAGCGAAGAAGAATATATTATGGAAGACGCTATTGGCAATAAAATAGCAGATTACTTAATTAAACCTGTAAACCCAAATCAAATTTTACTAAGCCTTAAAAAGAATTTAGATCATTCGCGTTTAGTTTCAGAAAAAACCACTTCTAATTACCAACAAGAATTTAGAAAAATAGCTATGGATTTATCTATGGTGAATTCTTATAAGGAATGGATTACCATTTATAAAAAACTAGTTTATTGGGAATTAGAACTAGAAAATATCAACGATTCTGGAATGGTTGAAATTCTTGAAAGTCAGAAACAAGAAGCAAATTCTTTATTCTTTAAATTTATTAAGAAAAATTACCAAGATTGGATTACTAATCCAGATGAAGCTCCAATTTTATCGAATACATTGTTTAAAAAAATTATTGTTCCCGAGGTTAAAACATCTAAAGGAACACTTCTAGTAGTAATTGATAATTTACGATACGATCAATTTAATATAATTGAAAAAACAATTAATAAATACTATAAAAAACAATTCGAAGTTCCTTACCTAAGTATATTACCAACAGCTACACAGTATGCTAGAAACTCAATTTTTTCTGGTTTAATGCCGTTAGAAATGGAACAAGAACATCCCGATTTATGGAAAAATGACACCGATGATGGCGGTAAAAATTTGCACGAAGCTGCGTTTTTAGAAGCGCAATTAAAACGACTTAGAGCGCAATTAAAATTTGAATATTATAAGATTACCAATTTAAAATCTGGTAAACAATTAGCTGACAACTTTAATGCACTAAAAGAAAATGACTTAACAGTGGTTGTATATAATTTTGTAGATATGATCTCGCATGCAAAAACCGAAATGGAAGTTATTAAAGAGTTAGCAAGTGACGATAAAGCTTACAGATCTTTAACAAATAGTTGGTTTTTAAATTCTCCTTTGTTAGATATAATTCAAAAAGCACAAAAATTAGGATTGAAATTAATTATTACAACCGATCACGGAACTATTAATTCTAAATCACCTTCTAAGGTTATTGGCGATAAAAACATCAGCTCCAATTTAAGATATAAAACAGGTAAAAGTCTTTCGTATGAAGAAAAAGAAGTGTTTGCTATTAAAAATCCAAAAGATATTTTATTACCTTCTTTAAGTATGAATAGTTCGTTTATTTTTGCAAAAGAAGATTATTTTTTCGCTTATCCAAATAATTACAATCATTTTGTAAAATACTATAGAAATACCTACCAACATGGTGGAATTTCATTAGAGGAAATGATAATTCCTTGTGCTATATTTGTAGCAAAATAAATAATTAAAAGGTTGAATGGTTAAAAGTTTTAATTGAAGTGGTGTTAAAAACAAAGGTTAAAAGAGCAATAAATAAGGTCACCCTAAATTTATTCTAGAGTCACATTATTATTCATTGTTAACTTAAATGAGATGCTGAATCACACTTCGACTATACTCAGTGACCAAGTTCAGCATAATGGTTTTAATTAAATACAGAAATTAGTAAAGAATTACACTATTCAACGATTAAACAGTTATAACGAGTATGAAAAAAAATTACACACTACAACAACTTCCTGAAATTGCTAAAGAAGTTATTGAATTTTCAAAACATAAAGTGTTGCTTTTTTATGGAGAAATGGGTGTTGGCAAAACAACACTTATTAAAGAAATTGTTAAACAATTAAATGTTTTAGACAATGTTAGCTCCCCTACTTTTTCTTTGGTAAATGAGTACCATACTTCAAAAAACGAAAAAATATATCATTTCGATTTTTATAGAATTAATAAAGAAGAGGAAGCTATGGATATGGGAATTGAAGAATATTTTTATAGTAACAATTGGTGTTTAGTTGAATGGCCAAATAAAGTTGAAAATTTAGTACCTTTAAACTCAGTAATAATTAATATTACTGCATCAGAAAATCAACTACGAACTATAGAGGTTAGAAATAATGAGTAAAAAAATCACTTCGCCATTTAGCCAACAAGAGTTAATTCCACAAGAAGAAACTTTAGAAATTAGTAGACAAAAAGGTTCGCTTGTTATTGGTATTCCTAAAGAAACACATTATCAAGAAAAGCGTGTATGCCTAACACCAGATGCTGTAGCTGCATTAACAAACCAAGGTCATAAATTTATTATTGAAACTGGTGCAGGTAAAGGTGCTAATTTTTCTGACAACGAATATTCTGAAGCTGGTGCAAAAATCTCTTACAATGTTAAAGAAGTTTTTGGTTGTCATATTATTTTAAAAGTTGAACCACCTTCTTTAGACGAAATACAATTAATAAATCCGCAAAGCATCTTATTTTCTGCATTGCAACTTAAAACACAAACAAAAAAATATTTTGAAGCATTAGCAAGTAAACGCATCACAGCTGTGGCATTTGACTATATTAGAGACGAACACGGAGTATATTCCGTAGTAAAATCTTTAAGTGAAATTGCTGGTACTGCCTCTATCTTAATTGCTGCTGAAATGATGAGTAAAGATAAAGATGGTAACGGATTACTACTGGGAAATATAAGTGGTGTGCCTCCTACCGAAGTTGTTATACTGGGTGCAGGAACTGTTGCTGAATTTGCAGCAAGATCGGCAATTGGCTTGGGTGCTAATGTAAAGGTTTTTGATAATTCTTTAACTAAACTCAGAAGTTTACAACACAATCTTGGAAGACCAGTTTACACTTCAACCATACAACCAAAAACGCTGCAAAAAGCATTAATGCGTTGTGATATTGCTATTGGAGCGGTTAGAGGAAATTCTCGTTCTCCAGTTATAGTTACCGAAGAAATGGTTGAACAAATGAAAACAGGTGCCGTAATTGTTGATGTTAGTATAGATCGTGGCGGTTGTTTTGAAACTTCTGAAGTTACAAACCATAAAAAGCCAATTATAGAAAAATACGGCGTTATTCATTATTGCGTACCGAATATTCCTTCTAGATATTCCAGAACTGCCTCTGTGTCAATAAGTAATATATTTACACCTTACCTTTCTAATATTGCCGATGAAGGTGGTTTTGAAAATGCTGTTAGATTTGACAAAAGTTTACAAAAAGGGATGTATTTTTACCACGGAATTTTAACCAATAAATCTGTTGCAGATTGGTTTAATATTCCTTTTAGAGATATAAATTTATTATTTTTGTAATATGACTTTTAAACAACGCTTACCATACTTTTTAGGTGGATTAACAATAGGGATTATTATTGTAATATTTGTTTTCGGAAAAAAGAACACCACTTTTGATTATGGACCAAACGCACGTGTATTAAAAAATATTCGCGTTAAAGAACGTATTTTTTCAGAAAAAGCGTTGACTATTTTAAATACTTCATCAAAAATTGATACTGCAAATATTTCTGAAATTCTTAGAACAGGAAATGTTGATTTAAGTAATAAAATTAAGTTAGATAGCTGCTTATATCGTTATAATATTAAAGGAAAACAGGAATTAAAAAACATAACTTTAACTATAACCAACTGTAAATCAATGGCTATAATAGAAGACATTCACATCAAATAACTTAAATA
>Ga0193954_1000132_pt1 | contig 42936 bp, 37 predicted proteins | sample BB_5_MG_FD_140340 | JGI IMG/M metagenome (GOLD analysis project Ga0193954, IMG submission 140340) | Microbial mat bacterial communities from the Broadkill River, Lewes, Delaware, United States - BB_5_MG | ecosystem: Environmental > Aquatic > Freshwater > River > Microbial mats | place: USA...
AAACATGGTGCTAACCCAATGGGTGGATGTTTACCATTAGTTTTACAAATTCCTGTATTCTTTGCTATCTATCGAGTTTTATTAAACTCAATTGAATTAAAAGGTGCTGAATGGATTTGGTGGGTACATGATTTAGCTGAAATGGATCCATATTTTGTTTTACCTATTTTAATGGGTGCATCAATGTTCTTACAACAAAAAATTACACCAAATACAATGCAAGATGAAATGCAAAAGAAAATATTCCAATTATTACCGGTTATTTTCACATTCTTCTTCTTATGGTTCCCAGCAGGACTTACTTTATATTGGTTCGTAAATAACGTATTTACTATTTCTCAACAGTATTATATTAATAAAATGTTTGAAAGAAAAAGAGCCGAAAAACAATAGGAAGTTACAATGAAAAAATTTGAAGCTAAATGTTTAGAAGAAGTTTATGAAATAGCGGCAGCTGACTTTGAGTGTTCAATCACTGAGCTAGAAATAAATGTAATCCAACAGCCAAGTAAAGGATTTCTTGGCTTTGGGAAAAAGACTGCAATAATTGAAGTTTGTTTTAAAAACAACTGTAAAAAATATGAAAAAACATCTACAACACAAACATTTAGAAAAAAAGATATACAAATTGATGATGTTTCTAAAAGAATTAATGATTCAAATAAAAATGATGAATTAGCAAAAAAAGAAACTGAAACTAAAGCAGAACCTATCCTAAAAGAAGTTCCAAAAGACAACTCTAAAGACAAAATTTTTGATAATTTTTATAATGAAGATAAATCTCAATCTGAAATCTCAACACTTGTTGTAAAAAAAGATAAAGAACACATTATTGATGAAGTAAGAGAATCTATAAACTTGTTATTTAAAGATACTTGTTATGAAATTGATAATATAAAAGTAGATTTCTATGATGAAGAAACATTATATGTTGAATTTACAGGAGAGGATTGCGCTTTATTAATTGGTAAAGAAGGTTATAGATACAAAGCTTTATCTTACATCTTGTTTAACTGGATTAATGAAAAATATGGATTAATGTTAAGATTAGAAGTTGCAGAATTTTTAAAAAACCAAGAATCTTCTATTTATGCATATCTAGAGCCAGTAATTGAAGTAATTAAAGAAAAAGGTACTTTTAAAACTAAACCTTTAGATGGTATTTTAGTTCATATTGCTCTTAAAAAATTAAGAGAAGAGTTCCCAAATAAATATGTTGCTGTAAAAACAAATGTTAGAGGCGATAAATATGTACTTGTAAATGAGTACAAAAGTAAAGAACAGTAAATTGTTTGATAATAGTACAATTGTAGCTATTGCTACTGCAAATGGTATAGGTTCAATCTCAATAGTTAGATTATCAGGAGTATCTGCTCTTGATATTGCTTCTAAAATCACAAAAAAAACAAAATTTCAACCAAGACTTGCAACTTTAACTTCTTTATATAGTATTGAAGATGAAATGATTGATGAAGCTTTAATTCTTTATTTTAAAGCACCATTTTCTTTTACAGGAGAGGATGTAGTTGAGTTTCAATGTCATGGTGGAGTTGCTATTGCTAATATGATTGTAAATGAAGCTTTAAGAAGAGGTGCACGATTAGCAAACCCTGGTGAGTTTTCTAAAAGAGCATTTTTAAATAACAAGATTGATTTATCAAAAGCTGAAGCAATTTCAAAAATTATTGAAGCTAGAAGCGAAGATGCTGTTAAATTATTAGCAAGACAATTAAAAGGTGAGTTAACTTCTTTTGTAAATGATATTAGAGAAGATTTACTATTTATGTTAGCTTATACAGAAGTTTCAATTGATTATGCAGAAGATGATTTGCCATCTGATATTTTTGAACAAATTAAAACTAAAATGGCTAAAATTATTGTGAAGCTATCTAATACTTTAGATGCGAGTAAGAGACGGGAAGGAATGATTGAAGGCTTTAAAGTTGCAATCATAGGAAAGCCAAATGTTGGTAAGTCTTCACTACTTAATAAGCTTTTAAACTATGATAGAGCTATTATTTCAGATATTGCAGGTACAACAAGAGATACAATTGAAGAATCAGTAAAGATTGGTACTCATATTATCAAAATAGTGGATACAGCAGGTATTAGAAATGCATCTGATGTAATTGAACAAATAGGTATTGAAAAATCTATAGAAGCTATTACTGAAGCAGATATTGTAATTGCATTATTTGATAATAGTAAAGTTTGTGATAGTGAAGATGAAAAGATTCTTGAACTTATAAGCCAAAATAAAAGTAAAGAAATTGTAAAAATTATAAATAAATCTGATTTAGAAAGTAAATTTGATAAATCACTTATTAGTGATTTTATAGAATTATCAACTAAAGAAGATATAAATCCACTTATTAAAAATATAGAAACAATTTTAGATTCAAATACCCATAGTGATGAAATGACATTAATTTCAAAAAGACAAGTTATTTCAGTTGAAGAGACACTATTCCATATAAAGCAATCTATAGAACCTTTAGATAGTGGAGAGTTAGAATTTTTTGCTCATCATATAACTGAAGCTTTAGAAAATATTTCTAATATTACAAGACCTTATGAAAATGATCAGATGTTAGATGTAATGTTTGGTGAGTTTTGTCTTGGGAAATAAAAAAGACTAAATAATGATAAATATAAGTAAATTATACTTTTATTTATCAGGTAAAATATAAGAAACTAATTTAGCATTTTCTTTTCCTATATCTATCCAAGAATTACAATCAAATTCTATTTCCATTACTCCCCCGATTTCAAACTTCTCTTTAAAATCAATTAGAGTAACTGCTAAAGCTGTTAGTGAAGGGTTATGTCCTATTAAAATCATTGTATCAACTGTATCAAATGTATATGAGATTGTTTCAATAAGTTCATTAACAAAAGCTAGATATAAAACTTCATTATACATTATTGATTTGTCATAGTTTAGTACATCCGCAAATATTTCTGCTGTTTGTCTAGTTCTTACTGCAGGACTTGAAACAATTAAATCTGTTTTAATAGAAGTATTTGCTAATTTCTGTGCAATTGAAGTAGCTTCATCTAAACCTTCTTGGCTTAATTCTCTATCATAATCATCTTGACCTGGTTTTTCTTGTGCTTTATGTGTATGTCTTACAATGTATAGTTTTTTCATATTATTTCTCTTTATACTTAGTAATAATCATTTTAAAGAAATAATCCTTTTTATATAATAAAATCTAATGACGATTGTAAATAATCAATAGTAGTGTGTAATATTTACAAGTTTTTTCTAGAATAATCAATTATTATTTTATTATTTACAAATAATATTTTTTTATTTGTTTTAATGGTATCTTTAGAAAATAAATAATCTAAACAAGACTTAAGAAAGTGATAAATAGCATTATGAAATATATTAAAATGATACATTTTTTGAAAAAAATATATTTTATAGTTTAATATTTGTATAATAAGAAAAAAATTAAGGTTACTAAAAGTGGGATATGATTTAAACAAAAAATTAGTTATTGCTATTTCTTCTAGAGCATTATTTAATTTAGAAGATGAGAATAAAATATTTGAAGAAAAAGGTTTAGATGATTATTATAAATACCAAATTGAAAATGAAGATATACAAATTGCACAAGGAACTGGTTTTAGACTTGTAAATAATTTACTAAAAATAAATGAAGATTTTCCAGAAGATAAACAAGTTGAAGTGATTATTATGTCTAGAAATAATTCAGCTACTTCATTACGAATTACTAAATCAATTCAAAAATATAATCTAGATATACAACGTTCTGCTTGGACAGGTGGAAATGATATTGCAAAGTATTTAAAACCTTTTAAAGTTGATTTATTTTTATCTGCAAATGAAGATGATGTTCAAAATGCAATAAATGAAGGTATTGCATCAGCTAGAATTTTACCTTATGAGAATGCAAATAATGAATTCTCAAATCAAGTAAAAATTGCCTTTGATGGTGATGCTGTTTTATTTTCAGAAGAATCAGAAGTTATTTATAAAACACAAGGGTTAGAAGCATTTTTAGAACATGAGAAGAAAAATGTTACAAATGCAATGAAAGATGGACCTTTTGCACAACTATTAAGAGTGATTTCAAATATTCAAGCTAAATATCCACAAGAGCAAACACCTATTAGAACTGCACTTATAACAGCAAGAAATTCTCCTGCACATGAAAGAGTTATAAGAACTTTATCTGATTGGAATGTACGATTAGACGAAGCCTTTTTCCTAGGTGGTGTTGATAAATATGAAGTTGTAAAAGCATTTGGTGCAGATATTTTCTTTGATGATCAAGACGTTCATTTAGAAACAACATCAAAACAAACGCCAAGTGCAAAGGTATTGTACAGACAAGAGTCAATTTTAAATAGAATTTAGTTTAATATTTATTAACTTTTCTTTATTACAATTGTAAATATATAAATAAAAAGGAATATTATGGAACAAGCAAAAACTATATTTTTATTAACTTCACTAACTGTATTATTTGTTTTTATTGGTTTTTCGTTTGGAGGAAGTAGCGGAATGCTAATTGCATTTTTATTAGCAGGTGGAATGAACTTTTATGCATACTATTATTCGGATACTCAAGTTTTAAAACATTATGACGCAACACCACTTGAAGACAAAAGACATCCTGTATATCAAATCACACAAAAGTTAGTGAAAAAAGCAGGGCTACCCATGCCAAAGGTGTACTTAATTCCAGATCATACACCAAATGCATTTGCAACAGGAAGAAATCATGAAAATGCTGCTGTTGCTGTTACTATGGGTTTATATGAAATGTTAAATGAAAAAGAACTAGAGGGTGTTATTGCTCATGAGTTATCGCATGTAAAGCATTATGATATTTTAGTTGGAACAATAGCTGCTGTATTTGCAGGAGCTATTGCAATGATTGCAAATATGATGCAGTTTGGAGCAATGTTTGGAGGTAATAGACAAAATTCAAATCCTATTATGATGATTTTAATGGCAATACTTTTGCCTCTAGCTGCTTCAATTATACAAATGACCGTAAGCAGAAGTAGAGAGTATATGGCTGATGAAGGAGCTGCTAGAATGACAGGTGATGCAAGTGGTTTACAAAGTGCATTATCAAAGCTGGAAAATTATGCAAGAAGTGGACATCAAATACATAATGCTACAGAACAAACTGCACATATGTTTATCATTAATCCTTTTTCAGGATTAAAATCTACATTTGGAGGATTATTTAGAACACATCCTACAACTGAAGATAGAATTGCCAGATTAGAAGAATTAAAAAGCCAACTTTAAAACAGTTGGCTTTTTAAAAGAAAGATTCTTTAGATAGAATCTAAGAATAAACTTTTTTTACATTCTCAATTTTTGATGACATATTAAGTAGTGCCATATCAGCTAATACTAAAGCCATCATAGATTCAGCAACAACAGAACCTCTTACCGCAACACAAGGATCATGTCTTCCTTTTAGTTCACAATCTACTTCATTATTATAAATATCTACAGTTTCTTGTTTTATAAAAATAGATGGAGTTGATTTAAAATATACTTTAATATTAATATCATCTCCATTTGAAATTCCACCAAGAATTCCTCCACTATGATTTGTTTTAAATCCATCTTTTCTTATTTGGTCATTATTATCATAACCTCTTACCTTTGAAGATAAAGTTCCATCTCCAATTTCAACTGCTTTTACAGCATTTATACTCATCATTGCATTTGCAATTTGTGAATCAAGTTTAAAATACAAAGGTTCACCTAATCCAATTGGTGCATTTTTTACATTTATTAAAGCAACTCCACCAACACTATTATGTGAATTCTTTGCACTTAAAATTGCATCTTTTTGGGCTGATTCTACATTTGAATCAAGAGCAAATATTTCAGATTCAGAAACTTGTGAAAAGTCGTAATTTTCTGCTTTAATTCCATCAATTTCACAAATTCCACTTTGAACTGCAACTCCAATTTCTTTAAGCATTAACTTAGCAATTGCGCCAGCAGCAACACGTGCTGCTGTTTCTCTCGCACTTGATCTTCCACCACCTCTATAGTCTCTTGTTCCATATTTATTAAAGTATGTAAAATCTGCATGACCTGGTCTAAATAAATCTTTTACATTTGTATAATCTTTAGATTTCTGATTTTCATTAAAAATTATCATAGAAATAGAAGTTCCTGTTGTAATTCCTTCAAATACACCTGAAAGTATCTCTACTTTATCGCCTTCTTTTCTAGCAGTTGCATATTTGTTTTTACCAGGTTTTCTTCTATCCATTTCGTCTTGAATAAACTCTTCATCAATTTTTATTCCAGCAGGAACTCCATCAACAATACATCCAAGTGCTTTTCCATGACTTTCTCCAAAAGTAGTAAATCTAAATCTATGTCCAAATGTATTCATTATTCACTACCTTTTAAAATATCAATAGCAATTTTTGCAACTGCTTGTTGAGCAAGTTTCTTACTTTTACCTTTTGCTGTTCCATAAGTTTCATCATCAATCCAAATTGATACTTCAAACTCTTTTTTATGATCAGGTCCAAAAGATGCTTCAATTTTATATTCAGGAATAGATCCAAATCTAGCTTGTGTTATTTCTTGTAAAGCTGTTTTATAATCTGAAAATAAAACATCTAGATTTATTTTATCGTATGATTCATCTAACAATTCAAGGATAATAGGCTTTAAAACTTCTAATCCTGATTCTAAATAAACTGCACCCATAATTGCTTCAAAAGCATCTGAAAGAATAGAAGCTTTAGTTCTTCCTTTATTTCTCTCTTCTGCACTTGAAATGAAAATATATTCACCTAATTTAATATGATTAGCAAGTCTTGTAAACCCTGTTTCATTTACTAAAGAGGCTCTAATTTTAGATAACTCACCTTCATTTGATTTTGGAAATTTTAAAAATAAAAATTCTCCAACAATCAAGTTTAAAACAGCATCTCCTAAAAATTCTAACCTTTCATTATTATATGGTTTTTTATAACTTTTGTGTGTAAGTGCTTCGATTATCAGATTTTTATCTTTAAACTGATAACCCAAACACTTTTCTAACTTTGAATAATCGCTCATTGTCCTGCTTTCCTTAAATTTTTTATTGTTTTATTTAATAATAAAGTCGAGATTATATCACATCTTTCATTTATTTTATTATTGTAGTGATTGTGTTGCTTGGTCTAAAGATTTACTTAATGTATGATTTACATTAAATGTTAAAATATTATGACAATGAGGGCATCTATTATCATATATCGGATGAGTATGTTTACATGAACTACAAATAAACTCAAAATCTAAAGTTGCAGTAACTTCTTTTGAATATTTGTGAAGTAATATTAAAATATTAAAAATAAAATCTTGACTGTGTTCTAGTGTATTTAAGTAACCCTTTGCATTATATAGCTCAACTAAAAACTCATTATTAGAAACTTTTTGGAAATCAATATCATCAAAATTTAAATACCAGATTAAATCAATAAAAGATTTTGCATCAAATTCTTCAACATGATTCCAAAAATATTCTTTGTTAAATTGTAACAAGAACTGTACAAATAATCTTTGAATATTTTTATCTTTTTTATAAATATTATGTAAAAGTTCTGTTCTTTTATCATATGAATATAAAGGATCATTTAATATTATAAGTGCATCTAAATATGTTTGATCTTTTGTTACATTTTTATTAAGCTCTTCTAAACAAATAGTAACTTCTTTTGCTTTTTTATAATCTTTTAGTTTTTCATAAGTAAGTAGTAAATATTTTAATGTTTCTCTATTTTTTGGAGAGAATTTTAATATTCGCAAAAATACATCTTTTGATCTTTGTAAGAAACCACCTTTAAAATATGTAGTTCCAAGAAGTTGTAAGAGTTCTTCTTTTTTTACTCTATCATTTACATGTTCAAGTAGCGTTAAATATACATTTATAGCTTTATTATAATCACCTTTATGTAAAAAAGTAGAAGCTAATAATAGTATTGAATCAAAGGGTAAGTTATATGTCTTATATAAATGAACATAGTCATCTTCTTTAAGTTTACCTAACTGAAATCTACGAGATAGCTTTCTATAATCTTTCCTAGCGATTCTTTCTCTGTAAATTCCATAAGAGTATGCAAGAAATGAAATTATAAATACAAGTGCAACTAGTATTATTACACCAAACAATGGGTCTCTATATTCTAAAACTATATTATCCATTTTAGGCCTTGTTTTATATCTTTAATAGACGAACACTTTATCATAAAAGTACATATAAAAAAATAAAGTGCTATAATCGCAAATGATTAAAAAAGAGTCCATTGAAAATTTAAAAAACAACCTTGATATTGTTGATGTAATTTCACAGTTTATTGAAGTAAAGAAATCAGGTGCAAACTTTAAAGCATGTTGTCCTTTTCATGGAGAATCAACTCCATCTTTTGTTGTAAGTCCTGCAAAACAGATATATCATTGTTTCGGATGTTTAGCACCAAGAGAAGAAATTAGAACGAAAAATGGCATAAAAGAAATTCAAGATATACAAATTGGAGATTATGTATTTGCTTCTAATGGAAAAGCAACAAAAGTAATTGAAACCTTATCTCATAAACCTCAATATGGAATATTGAAGTTTAAAACTGATTTATTTAATGAATGGTCATATTTTACACAAAATCATGATATGGTAGTTTTAACTCAAGATGATGTTAAAAAAAATTTGCCTTATATTCGAGTTGAAAAAAATAGACCTCTTAAATTTTATGGAAAGATAAAAAAAAGAAAACATAGAAAAGAAATTAATATAAAGACTCAAGTCTTATTTGCAAAAGAAGTTAAAAAAGGTGATTATTTTTTATATCCAATAGATAGGGAAGTAATTACAAAAAAAACTTTTAATTTTTCAGAATTTTGGGAAAAGAATAAATTTGGTCCTTCTGCAGATATTATAAAAAAAGTAAAAATTACAAAAGATTTAATGTGGTTATTTGGTATGTATATAGCAGAAGGAAGAACATATCAAGGGGGAATTAAATTTTCATTAAATTCTAAAGAAATTAATTATGCCCAGAGAATAATTGAGATATTAAAGAAGTCTTTTAAAAAAGAAGCCTTTTTATTTTATCCAAAAAACAGAAAAAATTCTTTAGAAATTACTTGCTCAAGTAGTAACTTAGAATATATTTTTAAAAAGCTTTTTGCTAGTGGTGCTGAAAATAAAGAGTATCCATACTATTTTAACTACTTAAAAAAATCATTTAGGAGTTCCTTTTTTGATGGATTGATGGTTGGAAATGGATGTTATTCTAGAAGAACTTATAAAACAATAAGTAAAAAATTATCTTACCTTTTATTTGATTTAGCAATAAGCTTAGAACTTATCCCTTCACTTTATAAAGGAAAAGCATATAAAGATAAAAAAAATGTTAATCATAAAAAATCTTACACAATCCTTTTCCATAAAAGAGAGTCCTTAAAAGCTTTTTTTGAAAATATTAATGATGTTAAGTATCTTTGTATGAGAGTAAAAAGTATTAAAGAATCAGAAGATGAAGAATTGGTATATGATATTACTGTAGAAGATAAAAGTCATACTTTTTTAACAAAAAATTTTATTGTAGGTAATTGTGGAGTAGGTGGAGATTCTATTAAATTTGTAATGGAATATGAAAAACTATCTTATCCTGAAACTATTGAAAAATTAGCATCTATGAATAATATTACTTTAGAATATGATAATGTTAATACAAAAAAACAAGATATAAGAATACTAGAAGATGTTAATAAGTTTTATCAAAGACTTTATGTAAATAATAGCACTACAAAAGAGTATATTGCAAGTAGGGGTATCTCTGAGTTTTCAGTTGAAAAGTTTGAAATTGGTTATGCTCCATCTTCAGGTGACACAATTAATTTTTTAAAATCTAATCATTATAATTTAAGTGATGCGATTGATTTAGGTGTAATTGATACAGGAACAAATGGATTATATTCAAGATTTATTGAAAGAATTACTTTTCCAATTTATGGAATAAATGGGAAAATGGTTGGTTTTGGTGGACGAACAATTACAGGACACAATGCAAAATATGTAAATTCGCCTCAAACAAAAGTGTTTAATAAATCAAAACTATTATATGGTTATCATTTAGCTAAAGAACATATCTATAAAAAGAATCAATTAATTGTTTGTGAAGGTTACCTAGATGTAATTATGCTACATCAAGCAGGTTTTAACACAGCAGTAGCAACACTTGGAACTGCTCTTACAAAAGATCACCTACCACTAATAAGAAGAGGTGAACCTAAAATAATTTTAGCATATGATGGAGATAAAGCAGGGCTTGCAGCTGCTTTTAAAGCTTCTGTAATGTTAAGTCAAGGTGAATTTGAAGGTGGCGTTGTAATTTTTGGGGAAGGAGTAGATCCTGCTGATATGGTAAAAGAGGGCAAAATAGAAGAGTTAAATAAAATTTTTTCTACACCACAATCATTTATTCCATATGCTATTGATTATATAATTGATAAGTATGAAATAAATAATCCCGCTCAAAAACAAAAAGCGTTATTAGAAGCTAATGAATATTTAAAATCATTAGGTATTATTTATCAAGATGAATATAAAAGATATATTGCCCAAAAATTAAATATTAGAGAAAATCTTGTAAAAGTTAGTGCTGATGTATATCAAAGACCTGTAGATTCAAATTTAACAAAAATAGATATTGCAGAATTATGTATAATTAAATCTATTTTGGAAAAACCTTCTAGATTAGATGCGGTTTTAGATATTGTTGATGCATCAATGTTTGAAGCTCATAAAAAGGAGTTTGAATTACTATTAAGTGATATTACAAATATTTCATTAAATTCTATTACTTTAAATGAAAAGTTAGAAAATTATGACGATGAAAGACTAAATCAAGAACTACTTACGTTACTTTATAAATTTTATTCAAACAAATTAACAGCAATTTCTTATGATAAATCTTATGATTTTAGAGAGAAAGTAAATATGATCCGAAAAATAAAAGATAATATCTATCAATTAAAACTAGGTAAACTAGTTAGTTATAATTTATAATTTGTAACTAATTTATAGATTTAATTTTTATTCTAGATTCTTTTTTGTAGAATACAAAAAAAGTTATATAAAATATTAGAGGAAAAGATATGAAATTAGTACAAAGTGATAATTTACCAGCAGCAATAGGCCCATATTCTCCAGCCGTTAAAAATAATGGGTTAGTTTATACATCAGCACAAGTTCCAATAACTCTTGATGGTACAATGGTTGAAAGAGATATAAAAGTTCAAACAAGACAAGTATTGTCAAATTTAAGGACTTTATTAGAAGATGCAGATAGTGGGATGGAACAAGTTATAAAAGTATCAGTTTATTTAGAAAACATTGATGATTTTGGAATTGTAAATGTATTATTTGCAGAAGCTTTTGGTGATCATAAACCTGCGAGAAGTACAATTTCTACAAATGGACTACCACAAAATTCGCTGATAATGATTGACTGTGTTGCACTTGCTGCAGATTATAGATAAAAGATAATTGTCTTAAAGAAAGTTTAAACTAACTTTAGATACTATTCACGTTCAAAATAAAGTTAGCATTAATAAAATGAAGTTAACACAAGAGAAGTTAATTTAGAGGAATAAAAATGTACGCAATTATCAAATGTGGTGGAAAACAGTATAAAGTTTCTGAGGGTGATATCTTAGACATTGATTATACTGGTAAAGCTGCAAAAGAAACATTAGAAATTACTGATGTATTAGCTGTAAACAACGGTGAATTAGTTACAGGTGATGCTGTATCAAATGCTAAAGTTGAAGCAGAAGTAGTATTAGATGGTACAGGTGTAAATAGAGACAAAAAAGTTATCATTTACAAAAAAAGAAGAAGAAAAGATTCTAAGTTAAAAAGAGGTTTCAGAAAAAGCTTCACTAAAATTAGAATTACAAAAATCGCTGCATAAGCACAATCAAGTTAAGGAGATAAACTATGGCACATAAGAAAGGTCAAGGAAGTACACAGAATAATAGAGATTCAGCTGGAAAAAGACTTGGTGTGAAAAAATATGGTGGTGAAGTTGTAAGATCTGGTAATATTATTATCAGACAAAGAGGTACTAAAGTTCATGTTGGACAAAATGTTGGTATCGGAAAAGATCATACAATTTATGCTTTAATTGACGGTGTTGTTAAATTCGAAGTTAAAGATAAAAAAAGAAAAAAAGTTTCAGTTTACGCTTCGTAATTCTGAATTTTTTTGAGTTTTTAAGAAGGGTGTTAGCATATGCTGGCACCCTTTTTTTATTTATACAAAATGGAAAATAAAAAGTTAATATAGTGTTGATTTTTTATTTTTCACAAAAGTGAGGTTAAAATGTTTATAGATAATGCTAGATTTAATGTTTCATCAGGAAAAGGTGGACAAGGTTGCGCCTCTTTTAGACGAGAGAAATTTGTTGTAAAAGGTGGACCAGATGGTGGTGATGGTGGTAAAGGTGGAGATGTTTACTTTGTAGTAGATTCTAACACTGATACATTATCAAATTATAAGGGTAGAAAAGTCTTTAAAGCTGAAGCTGGAAAGCAAGGAATGGGTTCTAGAATGACTGGAAAATCTGCTGAACCTTTAGTTTTAATTGTTCCTCCAGGAACTCAAGTTATTGATGATGATACAGGTGAGATTTTATTTGACTTAGTAACAGAAGGTGAAAAGGTAAAAATTTTAGAAGGTGGAAAAGGTGGACTAGGAAATGTTCACTTTAAAAACTCAAGAAATCAAAGACCAACTTATTTCCAACCAGGACTTCCAGGTCTTAGTAAAAATATTAGATTAGAACTTAAACTAATTGCAGATGTTGGACTAGTTGGATACCCAAATGTTGGTAAATCAACATTGATTTCAACTACTTCAAATGCAAATCCAGAGATTGCAAACTATGAATTTACAACTTTAACTCCTAAATTAGGTGTAGTTGAAGTTGGTGATTATAATTCATTTGTAATGGCAGATATTCCAGGAATTATTGATGGAGCTGCTGATGGTAGAGGTTTAGGTTTAGAATTTTTAAAGCATATTGAGAGAACTAAAACTTTATTATTTATGATTGATGTTGCAAATTATAGAACAATGATTGATCAATACAATGTTTTAAAAGAAGAAGTTGCAAAATTCTCAACTGAATTATCAGGAAGAAATTATGCAATTGCATTAAGTAAAATTGATGGATATTATGGGGAAGATTTAGAAGCTGATATTAAACAATTTATTACAGATATTGGCTTAGAATGTTCAACTTCTAATGAATTTGGTTTTGATAAAGAATATCCATATTATGTTCAAGATTTAACTTATTCAAGATTTGATAATAGTAAACCATTTTTTGTATTACCAATTTCATCAGTTACAAGAAAAAATACAAAATCAATAACTTTCGCACTTTACAATTTATTAGATCAAAACAAATGAAACGTTTAGTTATAAAAGTTGGTAGCGCTGTATTAAGAGAAGATACAACTTTAGCTATTAATAGATTAAATAATTTAGTCGATTTTATAGCTAAATTAAAAGAAGAAAAAAAACTTCAAGTAATTTTAGTATCTTCAGGCGCAGTTGCAGCTGGAAATACTGTATTAAACTTAGATAGAAAAGAGATTTTAAACAGACAAGCTTTAGCTGCAATAGGTCAACCTTTACTTATGAAGTATTATAAAAAAAGATTTGCCCAACATGATATGAAATGTGCTCAAATGCTCTTAGTTGCTGAAGATTTTGATTCAAGAAAAAGATCTGAAAATGCACGAGCTGTAATGGAAATATTATTACAAAACAATATTGTGCCTATTATAAATGAAAATGATGTTATTGCAAATGAAGAACTTTTATTTGGGGATAATGATCAATTAGGCGCACATGCAGCATACTTTTTTAATGCAGATATGTTAGCAATCTTAAGTGATATTGATGGTTTTTATGATTCAAACCCTCATGAAAATCCTGATGCAAAGATTTTAAAGACAGTTAATTCTATTGATGAAGAAGAGTTACAAATGAAGCATACTCCAAACTCAGAGTTTGCAACAGGTGGAATTGTTACAAAATTAAAAGCTGCAAATTTTTTAATGAAAAGAAATAAAAAAATGTACCTAACATCAGGTTTTGATTTAAAAAATGCCTATGATTATTTACTTTATGATAATCACAATAGTGGAACAATTTTTCAAACAGAAAAATAAATTTAAGGAAGATTAATGAGTAAAAAAATACTTTTTATGGGAACACCAGATTATGCAACTAGGATATTTAAAGAATTAAATAAAAGTTCTTATGATGTAGTTGGTCTTTTTACTCAGCCTGATAAACCTGTTGGAAGAAAACAAATTTTAACAGCTCCTCATATTAAGCAATTTTGCTTAGATGAAAACTTATCTACTCCTATTTTTCAACCAGAAAAATTAAGAGGAAATACTCAAGCAGTTGAAGAAATAAAAAAATTAAAACCAGATTTTATAATAGTTGCTGCATATGGACAAATATTACCAAAAGAGATTTTAGATATTGCTCCTTGTATAAATCTTCATGCTTCACTTTTACCAAAATATAGAGGTGCAAGTCCAATTCAAGAATCACTATTAAATGATGATTATTTTACAGGTGTAACTTCTATGTTTATGGAAGAGGGTTTAGATTCAGGAGATATTTTAGGTTTACAATATTTAAAAATTACTCCTGACATGGAAGTTGATGTAGCTTTTGATAAATTATCTGATATTGCAGCAGTTTTAACTATTACAACATTAGATAATTTTGATAAAATCAAACCTCAAAAACAAAATGAAGCTGAAGTTAGTTTTTGTAAAAAGATTAAAAAAGAAGATGGTTTAGTAGATTTTTCTTCTGCAAAAAAACTTTTTTTGAAATACAAAGCATATTCATATTGGCCTGGAATTTTTTTAGCATCCGGTTTAAAATTAAAAGATGTGGAATTTATTGAGAATGAATCAGTAAACAAGGAAGGTTCTATTTTAGCAATTGAAAATAATTGTGTATTAATAGGTTGTAAAAAAGGTAGTTTAAAAATAAAAACTATTCAAGCTCCTTCAAAAAAAGCTATAAGTTCTTCTGACTATCTTAGAGGTCAAAGACTAGAAAAAAACGATACTTTAAAATAACTTCAGCTATTATGATTAAAATTATTTAATAAGTAGAAAATTATGCCTACAAACAATTTAAAACATATTTATGATGTAGATCTATTTAATATAAGCGATTTAAATGTTCTACTTCATGAATTATTAAAATACACAAGAGAACTATTAAATGCTGAAGCTGGAACTATATATATAAAGGAACAAGAATTCTTAACGTTTCATGTTTTTCAAAATGATGCTTTATCATATGAAAATATTTATAATTTCTATTATACATCTAATAAATATAAATTACCACTTGCAGAAAAAGATAAATATCTATCTGTAGATTCTTTCATAACTAAAAAAATTATAATTATTGATGATGTTTATTCTTCTAATAGTTATGATTTTGTAGGTGTAAAAGAGTTTGATAAAAAATTTAATTATAGAACACATTCTATTATTTCAGTTCCTTTAATTCATCCTATAAATAAAAATGTATTAGGTGTAATACAGTTACTTAATAAAAAAGAAAATGATAAATATATTGTCTTTGGGAAAAAAGACAAAGATGTACTTTCAATGATAAGTTCTTTTATATCAATTTCAATTTCTAAAGCACAAGATGATGTTCTAAAGTTGCAAAATTTAAATAATAAGCTTACAGTATCAAATAAAGATTTAGAAAAAAAGATTGAAGAAAAAATAAAAGAAGATCAAAATAAATCTGCAATTATTTTTCATCAATCTAAGATGGTTTCAATGGGTGAAATGATAGGTAATATTGCACATCAATGGAGACAACCTTTAAGTACTATTTCAACTCTTGCAAGTGGTGTATGTATTAATTTAGAATTAGAAAAAAATAATAAGAAAAATAATATATCTCAATTAAAGCAAATTGTAAAAACTACAAAAGATTTATCTAAAACAATTGATGACTTTAGAGATTTTTATAATGTTGACACAATGGATGAAGATTTCAATATTTCACAAGCAGTAAAGAAAAGTTTAGAAATTGCTGAAACAGATTTAAGTACTAATTATATTGAAGTTGTACTGAATTTAGATGATAATATTCGTACTTACGGCCTTAAAAATGCATTTACACAATGTATATTAAACCTATTAACAAATGCAAAAAATGCATTGTTATTAAATATTCCTGTAACAGAAAATAGATATATATTTATCGATTTAGAAGAGAAAGATAATGTAATATCTTTAACAATTAAAGATAATGCAAAAGGTATAGACATATCTTTAAAAGAAAATATTTTTGAACAAAGATATAGAAATAAAGAGAAACAAGAAGATTCAGGAATAGGGCTATTTCTAACTAATCTTATTATAGAAAAACATATGAAAGGTACAATTAGTGTTGAAAACTCTGATTATTCATACAAAGATAAAAAGTATTCAGGAGCAGTTTTTACAATTAACTTAGCAGTTTAAATCATGCTAAGTAAGTTGTATAGGCTGTTATAGTAAGTAGACTTAAAAGAACTCCTAAAACTAAAGAGTTAATAGCAACTTTTTCATCTAAACCACCTTTTATAGCTAAAACTGTAGCCATTGTCATAGGTGGCATAGCAACTTCAATAATTGTAACTTTTACCCAAGTTTGATCAATTCCATAGAATATTTGAAATCCAATTAACACAATTATTGGAACTATTACCATTTTTAAAAGCATTGCCATTGAAACAATATGAAACTTTACAAAAATATGTTTAAGTTCTAATTTCATACCAATTGCAATCATAGCAATTGGTACAAGAGTTGCTCCTAAAGTTTGGCTAGTTAGCATTATAAAATTTGGGATTTCAAAGTTTTTAGCAATTACTGTTATAAAAAACATTAAGCTAGGTGGAAATAATAAAACACTTTTAAAAATAGATTTTGTATCATTTTTCCTTCCACTTCCCCAAGTTATAATAAACATACCAATAGAAACTAAAAGTAAAAATGAACCAAATAAATCATAAATTAAACCATAAACAATGTAATCTTGTCCATAAAATGCATCTATATAAGAAAAACCAATAAATGAAGTATTCCCAAAAGTAGACATAATCATAAATGTAGCAAGAAGTAATTTATTTAACTTCATCATTCTTCCAATAAAGTATGCAAGAGTTAAGTTAAATAAAATAAAACCTATAAACATAAGAATAAGCCCAAGTATTTTTTCATCTAATACTAAGGGATAGATTTTTGAAAATACAATTGCAGGTAGTGAGAAATATATTATAAATTCTATAAGTTGCTTTGAGTTATCATGATAAACAATTTTAAATAAATATCCTATAAGAAGATACATAGCTATTGGTAAAACAGGATCTAACATATTGACCTTTTTGAAATGATTATATTTAATATAATCTTGTAAAGTTATTATGTATACTACAATTATGAAAATAATTAAACTAAAAGAAGTAGGTTCTACTCATACATATTTAAAAGAGTATATAAAAGATAATACATATACTCAAAATGTTTGTATTTGTACAGATTACCAAACAAATGGAATAGGAAGTAGAGGTAATACTTGGAGTGGAGTAAAAGGAAATCTTTTCTTCTCTTTCGTGATATCAAAAAAAGATTTACCAAAAGATCTTTTATTACAAAGTGCTTCAATATATTTCTCATATATATTAAAAGATGTTTTAAAAGAAAACAATTCTAAATTGTGGTTAAAATGGCCAAATGATTTTTATCTAAATGATAAAAAAATTGGAGGAACAATTACAACTGTATCAAAAGATTTAATATATTGTGGAATTGGTTTAAATTTAATATCAGTAAATGAAGACTATGGAAAATTGGATATTAAAATTAACTCAAATGAAATTTTAAAATCTTACTTTGATAAATTAGAAAGAAAATATTTATGGAAGCAAATCTTTAGTGATTTTAAGATAGAATTCGAAAATAGTAGAAAATACAAAGCAACTGTAGATAATAAAAAAATATCATTAGAAAATGCAATATTAAATAGTGATGGCTCAATAGAAGTAAACAATAAAAAGGTATTTAGTTTAAGATGACAGAAATTATAGCAATAGCTAATCAAAAAGGTGGAGTAGGTAAAACTACTACTGCTGTTAATTTAAGTGCAGCATTAGCATTAGAAGGTAAAAAAGTATTGTTAATTGATGCTGATCCTCAAGCTAATGCAACAACATCTTTAGGGTTTCACAGAGATACATATGAGTATAATATTTACCATGTGATGCTAGGAACAAAAGAATTGAATGAAATTATATTAGATTCAGAAATAGAGAATTTAAAAGTAGCACCATCAAATATTGGACTTGTAGGAATTGAAAAAGAGTTCTACAAAAATACAAAAGAGAGAGAATTAGTTTTAAAAAGAAAAATTGATCCTATCAAAAAAGATTATGATTATATTATAATTGATTCACCTCCAGCTCTTGGCCCTATTACAATTAACACTTTAAGTGCTTCAAATTCTGTACTTATTCCAATACAATGTGAGTTCTTTGCATTAGAAGGATTAGCTCAATTATTAAGCACAATTAAATTAGTAAAACAAACTATTAACAAAACTTTACAAATTAGAGGGTTCCTTCCTACAATGTATTCTTCACAAAACAATTTATCAAAACAAGTTTTTGCAGATTTAGCGCAGCACTTTGAGAATAAATTATTTAAAATTGATGATAGTTCATATGTAGTAATCCCAAGAAATATAAAACTAGCAGAAAGCCCTAGTTTTGGGAAACCAATTATGTTATATGATGCAAGTGCCAGTGGTACTAAAGCATATACAAATCTTGCTCGTGCAATTACTGCATAATTTATAAAATTATATTATAACTAGGAAAACTTATGGCATTAGGTAGAGGATTAGGCGAATTATTAGGAGAAGTTGAATCAGCATATGAGAGTAATAATACTCATGATTACGATTCTAAAGTAGCAGATTTAGATATTTCATTAATTCAAGCAAACCCGAATCAACCAAGAAAAATCTTTGATGAAGAGAAACTTGAAGAATTAAGTTTATCAATTAAAGAACATGGTTTATTACAGCCAATCACAGTGATAAAAAATGAAGATGATACATTTACATTAGTTTCAGGTGAGAGAAGGCTAAGAGCTCATAAATTAGCTAATTTAAATACAATTAAATCAATAGTATTAGATATTGATGCTTTTAAATTAAGAGAATATGCATTAATTGAAAATATTCAAAGAGATGATTTAAATATTGTAGAATTAGCATATTCATATGCACAATTAATAAATGAACACAATATTACACATGAAGAATTATCAAAAAAAGTATTTAAAAGTAGAACATCAATTACAAATACTTTAAGATTGTTACAATTAAGCTCATATGCTCAACAACTTTTAGCAAATAACAAGATTAGTGCAGGTCATGCTAAAATTATGTTAGGTTTAAGTGACAATGAACAAAAAATGGTTTGTGATTCTATAATTGGACAAAAACTGTCAGTTAGAGAGACAGAAAAGCTTGTAAAAGAGTTAAAATCTAAAAACAATCCAAGCCCTAAAAAGCAGAAGATTAGTGAAAAATTTGACTTTAAACCTTTATCAAATATACTATCAGGATTTGAAGCAAATGGCCTTAAAGTCAAGGCTGAGAAGAATTATTTAAAAATTGAAATCAACTCACAAGATGATATTGAAAAGATATCATCTTACTTTAAGTTACAATAGTAACAAAATCTAAAAATTTATACTTTAATTTTTTCCTTTAATATAATTTTATAGTTAACTTTGCTAAAATAATAGAGTTTTAGTTAAACTAAACTGTAAAAAATATGGAGGAATGAATGTTAGACATAAGTCCTGTATTATTGCTTAGCTCTGGTGTTATCTTTCTTTTAGTTCTTGCTAGACTAAACAGTTGTCTATTCAGCCCATTACTAAAGCATATGGATGATAGAACAGCTTCTATTTCAAAAGATTTAGAAGATGCGAAATCAAACGGTGCAAATGTTGATGGAATGATTGCAGAAGCAAACAATGTGATTGCTGAAGCAAAAAAAGAAGCAGCTGCTATTAGAGAACAAGCCTATAAGGAAGCCAAAGAGAGCGCTGATGCAAAACTTGCGAGTGCTAAATCTAATTTAGAAGCAAAATCTGACGAATTTGCTAAAAACTTACAAGACGAAACTAAAGCTCTAAGAGATTCTTTAGTATCTTCTATGCCTCAATTTAATGAGAGCCTAAAAGCTAAGCTTAGCTCAATTTAAAAGGGAAGTGGAAATATGAACAGAATTTTATTACTTGGATTAGCTTTAGCTCCTGTTGCATTATTTGCAAGTAGCGAAGGTGCGGTTGAAACAGATATTGTTCAAAGAACCGTTAACTTTATTATATTTGCTGGAATTTTATGGTATTTAATTGCTGATAAAATTAAAGCATTTTTTGCTGATAGAACTTTATCTATTCAAGCAGAACTTGACAAAGTACAAGATACTTTAAAAGCTTCTGAAGATAAAGTAAATGAAGCCAAAAAACAACTTGAAGATGCAAATAAAATTGCAGCTGAAATTGTTGAAAACGCAAAAGCTGATATTGATTCTGTTAAAGAAAAAGTATCATTAGCTGTAACTGCTGATATTAATAATCTAGAAAAAAATCTAGAGGAAATGATTAAAGTAGAAACATCAAAAGCAAAAAGAGAAGTTGTTGCAGAAATTCTTGAAGAGTTATTAAAATCTGACAATATCAAATTATCTCAAGATGAGTTAGTTAATATTGTTTTAAAGAAGGTAGCTTAATATGAATGATTTAGTAGCAAAAAAATATGTTAAAGCATTAGTTGATGGAAGAGACGCTAAGAATATTGCTGTAGTAAGTAATAATCTTAATAGTATTTCTTCAGCATTTACTGATGATAAATTTAACTCTATTATATCTTCTCCTGAAGTAAGTGATAGCAAAAAAGTTGAATTAGTACTTTCATTAGTGAAAAAAGCTGATAAAACTTTAACAAACTTTGTTAAATTACTTGGTGAAAAAAGAAGATTAGAGATATTACCATTTATTGCATCAGAACTTAATGTTCAAATTGCAAAAATGAATAATACATATGTTGGAGTTGTTTATACAAATGAAGAATTATCGAAAGATTATGTTTCTTCAATTGAAAAACAATTTAGTAAAAAATTTGATGTTAAATTATCATTATCACAAAATGTTTGTGACTATGATGGTATCAAAGTAGATATTGATGGATTAGGTGTTGAAATTTCATTCTCAAAAGAGAGATTGAAGTCACAAATGATTGATCATATTTTACAAGCAGTTTAGAACTTAACAAAGGAGAAATTGAATGGGTACAAAAATTCAAGCTGATGAAATCAGTTCGATCATAAAAGAAAGAATTGATAACTTTGAATTAAATGTAGATGTAAATGAAACTGGTAAAATCATCTCTTACGCAGATGGTGTTGCTCAAGTTTACGGTCTAAAAAACGTTATGGCTGGAGAGATTGTTGAGTTTGAAAATGGAGACAAAGGTCTTACATTAAACTTAGAAGAAGCTTCTGTAGGTGTAGTTGTACTTGGTAAAGGTGATGGATTAAGAGAAGGAAGTTCTTGTAAAAGACTTGGTTCTTTATTATCTACTCCTGTTGGTGATGCAATGAAAGGAAGAGTTGTTAATGCTCTTGGTGAACCTATTGATGGTAAAGGTGCTATTGAATCAACTGAATCAAGATTAGTTGAAGAAAAAGCTCCTGGAATCATGGCTAGAAAATCTGTTCATGAACCATTACAAACTGGTATTAAAGCAATTGATGCACTTGTTCCAATTGGAAGAGGTCAAAGAGAGCTTATTATTGGTGATAGACAAACTGGTAAATCTACAGTTGCTATTGATACAATCCTTAATCAAAAAGATCAAGGTGTTACTTGTATTTATGTTGCAATTGGTCAAAAAGCATCTAATGTTGCTACAGTTGTAAGAACATTAGAAGAAGCTGGAGCAATGGATTATACTATTATTGTTAACGCTGGTGCTGCTGATTCTTCAGCATTACAATTCTTAGCTCCTTATACAGGTGTTACAATTGGTGAATTCTTCAGAGATAATGGTCAACATGCATTAATCGTATATGATGATTTAACTAAACATGCCGTTGCATATAGAGAAATGTCATTATTATTAAGAAGACCTCCAGGTCGAGAGGCATTCCCAGGGGATGTATTCTACCTTCACTCAAGATTACTTGAAAGAGCTGCTAAAATGTCAGATGAAAATGGTGCTGGGTCTATGACTGCATTACCAATCATTGAAACACAAGCAGGGGATGTTGCTGCATATATTCCAACAAACGTAATTTCAATTACAGATGGTCAAATCTTCTTAGAAACAAACCTATTTAACTCAGGAATTAGACCTGCAATTAATGTTGGTTTATCAGTTTCAAGAGTTGGTGGAGCTGCACAAATTAAAGCTACTAAGCAAGTTGCTGGTACTTTAAAATTATCATTAGCACAATTTAGAGAATTAGAAGCATTTGCACAGTTTGCATCTGATCTTGATGAAGCTACAAGAAGAGAACTTGAACTTGGTCAAAGAATGGTTGAAGTACTTAAACAAGGTGTTAATGCTCCTTTAGTAATTGAAAAACAAATTGTTATTCTTTATGCTGGTACAAAAGGTTATATTAATGATGTAGCTGTTGAAGATGTTGTAAGATATGAAGCTGAATTACATGCATTCTTTGAACAAAAGTATACTAATATTTTAGATGCTATTAGATCTAAGAAGAAAATAGATGATGAAACTGAAGCAGAATTAAAAGCTGCATTAGAAGAGTTTAAAACTGTATTTAGTGCAAACTAAGGATTAGTTAATGGCTAACTTAAAAGAGATTAAATTACAAATTGGTAGTGTGAAAAACACTCAGAAGACAACTAAAGCTATGAAGCTTGTATCTTCTGCAAAACTTACGCGAACTAGACAATTGTCTGATCAAGCTAGAAGTTATGCAGGTAAGATAAATGATGTTCTTTCTGATATCGCTACTAGAGTTAGCAAAGTTCAAGACGAAGGAAACATCGGTAAAGCATTTGTTGCAAATGATAACCCAAAAACAGTTGATATTGTTTTTGTTACTGCCGATAAGGGACTTTGCGGTGGTTTTAATATGGCAACAATTAAAACTGTTAGTAAAATGCTAGAAGAGTATAGTTCAAAAGGTACGACAGTTAGATTGAGAGCTGCAGGAAGAAAAGGTGTTGATTACTTTAACTTCCAAGGTATAAGTTTACACCAAGCAGTTTCAGATTTATCTTCAGCACCTGACTATGACAAAGCAGCTGATTTTATTAATGATGTTGTAGAAGACTTTAATTCAGGTGCTACTGATAAAGTAGTAGTTGTTTATAATGGATTCTTAAACATGCTAACTCAAGAAATTAGAGTTAGAGAATTGTTACCAATTAGCTTAGAATCTGCAGATATTGAAAATGCAAGTTCTATGTTAAATATTGAACCAGATGATGACGAAGAAGTGTTAAATGAATTAACAGGTAAATATATTGATTTCAATATGTATTACGCTCTTATTGACTCTTTAGCTGCTGAACATTCTGCAAGAATGCAAGCAATGGAAGCTGCAACTAAAAATGCAAAAGAGAAAGTTGATTCTTTAACAGTAGAATATAACAAAGCTAGACAAGCTGCAATTACAACAGAGTTAATCGAAATTATCTCTGGTGTAGAATCATTAAAATAATATAAAGGAGCATCGCGTATGAAAGGTAAAGTTATTCAGGTAATGGGTCCAGTTGTTGATGTTGAATTCGACGGCTACCTACCAGAAATAAATGAAGCTATTGACGTAGTATTAGCAGACGCTAATGCTGACAGATTAGTATTAGAAGTTGCTGCACACATTGGTGATAGTAGAGTAAGAACTATTGCAATGGATATGACTGAGGGATTAACTAGAGGTCAAGAATGTAACGCTACAGGAGGTCCTATTAAGGTTCCTGTTGGAGATGCTGTATTAGGAAGAATTTTCAATGTAATTGGTGAACCTGTAGATGAAGGTGAAGCAATTCCTGCTGAAACTGAAAGATGGTCTATTCATAGATCTGCTCCTTCTTTTGAAGAGCAATCAACTAAAACAGAAATGTTTGAAACTGGTATCAAAGTTGTAGATTTATTAGCACCTTATTCAAAAGGTGGAAAAGTTGGACTATTCGGTGGTGCTGGTGTTGGTAAAACAGTTATTATCATGGAATTAATCCATAATGTTGCTTTCAAACACTCAGGGTACTCAGTATTCGCAGGTGTTGGTGAAAGAACAAGAGAAGGTAATGACCTTTATTTCGAAATGAAAGATTCTAACGTACTGGACAAAGTTGCATTATGTTATGGTCAAATGTCTGAGCCTCCAGGTGCTAGAAATAGAATTGCCTTAACAGGTCTTACTATGGCTGAGTACTTCAGAGATGAAAAAGGTCTAGATGTATTAATGTTCGTTGATAATATCTTTAGATTTGCACAATCAGGTTCTGAAATGTCTGCATTATTAGGTAGAATTCCTTCAGCAGTTGGTTACCAACCAACACTTGCTTCAGAAATGGGTAAGTTACAAGAAAGAATTACATCTACTAATAAAGGTTCAATTACATCTGTACAAGCTGTATATGTTCCTGCGGATGACTTAACAGATCCAGCTCCTGCTTCTGTATTTGCTCACTTAGATGCTACAACAGTACTTAACAGAAAAATTGCTGAAAAAGGTATTTACCCAGCAGTTGATCCATTAGATTCTACTTCTAGAATTTTAAGTGCAGATGTATTAGGTCAAGAGCATTATAATACTGCAAGAGGTGTTCAATCAGTTCTTCAAAAATATAAAGATTTACAAGATATTATTGCAATTCTTGGTATGGATGAATTATCTGAAGCTGACAAACTTGTTGTTTCTAGAGCTAGAAAAATCGAGAGATTCTTATCTCAACCATTCTTCGTTGCAGAAGTATTCACAGGATCTCCTGGTAAATACGTTGAATTAAAAGATACTATTGCTGGATTCCAAGGAATCTTAGAAGGTAAATATGATGACCTTCCAGAAATGGCATTCTACATGGTTGGTGGAATGGACGAAGCTTTAGCTAAAGCTGAAAGTTTAAAATAATTAACCATTAAGGCATAACATGGATACAATTAAATTATCAATAGTTACACCTAATGGAGAAATTTTTAATGATGAAGTAAAAACCGTAACTCTTCCAGGTAAAGAGGGAGAGTTCGGTGTTCTACCAGGACACTCATCATTAGTTTCTTCACTAACAGTTGGTGTGATTATTATTGAAAAAGCTGATTCTACTGAAGCTGTTGCCATAAATTGGGGACATGTTAAAGTTGATGAAACTTCAGTTGACGTTCTAGCAGATGGTGCAATTGCATTAACTTCTGGACCAGATTCTAAGATTGCTAAAAATATTGAAGCTGCAAAAGATTTAGTTAACTCTGTAAAAGACTCTAATATCTCTGTTGCCTCAGTTGAAGCAAGAATTAACTCATTCGCATAATAGCTTATGACTGACACAATACTAAATTATTTGACTAATAGTAGTGCTATAACTTATATAGTTTTAGCACTATTGTCAATCTACTTAATCATTACAATATGGATTTTCTTATATAGATATTTTGCACTTAAAGCACTAATTAGAAATGAAGAAAAATCATTAGAATCTCTTACTTCACGAGAAGCTACATTTTCACCATTATCTGCATTAAATAAATGTGCAAATAATACGAACTCAAAAGAGTTATTACACGCATGCGAACTTAATATTATTAAAGAAGCTAGTGTTGGTGTATCTTGGTTAGCAATTATCTCATCTACAGCACCTTTTATTGGTTTATTCGGTACAGTTGTAGGAATACTAGAATCTTTTGCAAAATTTTCAACACATTCTAAAGTTGCTTTTTCAATTATTGCTCCTGCTATCTCAGAAGCACTTATAGCTACAGCTGCAGGTATTTTTGTGGCAATTTTTGCATATACTTTTCACCAAATAATTGTAAGAAAAGTTTACGAATTAAATACTTATATTAAGGCTCAATCTCAAATATTAATTGCAAAGGGCTAATTTGTGTATGATTTTAATCAAAAACCAGATTTAAATATAACCCCTTTAGTTGATGTTATGCTAGTTTTACTAGCAATTTTAATGGTAACTGCACCTGTAATTAATTATGAAGAATCTATAAACCTTCCTCAAGGAAGCAAGTCAAAACAAGTTTCTGATTTTAAAAAAATAGATATTCAAATTGATAAAAATAGAGTAGTTATTATAAATAAAAAAAAATATGATATTGCAAATTTCCCTGATAGTTTTTTACTATTTGTAAATGGTAAAGACAAAAATACTCCTGTTCATATAAGAGCAGATAAATCACTAAAATATGATGATATTATTTTTGTTTTAAAATCAGTAAAAGAGTCTGGATTTTTTAAAGTTGCACTTGTAACAGATGGTTAATCTATGCAAAAAAATTCATCTTTTTTAATATCTGGTATATTATCTTTTTCTTTTTACATTCTTCTATGTTTTTTAGTTGTTTACTACATTAGTTCACCTCCTGTAAAAAAATATACTACACAAACAAAAGTTACTGTTTTAGAACTTGACGTTATTGTTGAAAAAAGCGATAAAAAAAGAATAGAAAAAAAAGAAGATAAAAAAATAGAAAAGAAAGAAGAAGTTGTAGTTGAAAAAGCTGCTTCAAAAGCAGCAGAGAAAAAACCTGACTTAAAATCTCTATTTGCAAATGTAAGTACAAAATCAACAAATGTTGCTAAAAAAGAGGTAAATAAAGTTGTTAAATCAATTGATCCTAAAAGATATAAATCAAAATTTGAAAAACAAAAAAAATCCTCAAATGTAAAACTTGATAAATTACTTAATGATAAAAAAACAACTACGAATGTAAGAAGTTCAAGTAAGAGTAAAAGTAAAGAAAGTGATGAATATTTTTCAGAAGTTTCATCTATGCTTGATGTATGGATTCCACTTATTAGAGAAAATGGATTACAAGCTACTGTTCTTGTTATGATTGATGCTAATGGAAGATTTGATTATAGATTTAAAAAATATTCAGGAAATAATGACTTTGATATTTCTTTGAAAGCTTTTTTAGAAGAACAAAAAAGTATAATATACCCTAAACCTAAAAAAAGAAAAAAAGTTCAAATTGACGTTGACTTTAAATCAAAAGGATAAATATGAAAAAAATATTATTAATTACAATATTTCTAATAAGTTCAGTTTTTGCAGCAGTGGATGCAAAACTTGAAATTGTAAAAAAAGCAAATACATTACCAAAAATTCTTATTTCAGTTGCAAATGATACAGCTGAGATTTCTACACTAAGTAAAATCAAAAATTTACTTTCAAAAGATTTAGAAATTAGTGGACATTTTGAAGTGTTAAATATTCAACATAATAAAAACTATATGGAGTTACCAGATCTAAATACATTAACAAATGAAAATGTTGATTTGTACTTAAATTTATCAGCTGTTAAAAACACTACAGGTGGATATAGCTTATTAACAAAACTATATGATATAAATGCACAAGCTATGATTTTAGAGAAAAGTTTCACAACTTCAAGAGAGAACCGATACCCATTTTTAGCTCATAGAACAGCTATATCTATTAATGATTATTTTAAAGCACCAAGTATTAAGTGGATGGACAAGTTTGTTATTTATTCAGTTTATAAAGAAGCTGGCAAAGCTGATATTATGATTGGTGATTATACTTTAACGTACAAAAAAACGATTATATCAGGTGGTTTAAACATTTTCCCAAAATGGGCAGGAAAAGATCAAAAAAGTATTTATTACACATCATATAACTATGATAAACCTACACTTGTGAAACTAAATATTTTTACAAGTAGTAAAAAAGTTATTATGAGTTCTGATGGAATGATAGCTTGTTCTGATGTAAGTGATGATGGCTCAAAAATATTAATTACAGCATCACCTTCTGGACAACCTGATATTTATTCATATGATACTCAAACTGCAAAGAAAACAAGAGTTACAACATATAGTGGTATTGATGTTAGTGGACAGTTTATTGAAGATGATAGTAGAATAGTATTTGTTTCAGATAGATTAGGAAGTCCAAATATTTTTGCAAAAAGTATAAATTCAAGAGGTGTTGAAAAACTAGTTTATCATAGTAGAAATAACTCTTCAGCAACTTCATATAAAGATAACATTGTTTATACAAGTAAAGATAATAACAATGAATTAGGTGAAAAATCTTTCAATCTTTATCTAATGTCTACTAAATCAGATGATTTAAAAAGATTAACATCAAATGGAATAAATCAATTTCCAAAGTTTTCTCCTGATGGAGAATCTCTTTTATTTATTAAAACATTTAAGGGGCTTAGCTCAATTGGAATAATCAGATTAAACTTTAATAAATCATATTTATTCCCATCTAATAATGGCAGAATTCAGTCAATTGATTGGTAATTAAGTTATGATTTTGTAAAATAGATACAATTTTTAATTTAAGGATAAATTTATGAAAAAATTTACTATTTACTCTTTACTAGTTGCATCTGTTTTATTTACAGCAGGTTGTAGTGAAAAAAATGTTGACATGACAGTTGACAATACTCCAAAACAAGTTGTTGATAATTCAGAATCTGCATTAAACACGATTCCTGAAACAACAATCAATGAAATTACTGATGGTTCTTTCACAATGGGTGGAGAAGCTGATAATGGTGTTTACTATATCATTAACGGTAAAAAAGTATTAATTGAAAATGTATACTTTGGATTTGATAAGTATGACTTAACTACATCTATGAAAGATGTAGTAATGAATAATGCTAATAAACTATCAGCAGTTAATACAGCGTCTACTATCAAAGTTACAGGTAACACTGATGAATGGGGAACTGATGAATATAACTATGCTTTAGGTTTAAAAAGAGCAAAAGTTGTAAAAGATGTTTTAATCAACAATGGTGTAAATGCTAACGTTACTTTAGTTACATTAGGTGAAAGTAATCCAGCTTGTACTGAAAAAACTTCTGCTTGTTGGCAAAAGAATAGAAGAGTAGAGCACGCTCTTACTAAATAATTCTATGAATAAATATATTTTATCTTTTTTAATTACAAGCACTATAGCTGTAGCCCAAGAGGTTTCAGTTTTTGGTGCGGGTGATTTAAATGCTAAAAATCCATACGGATTAAACTCTTCTGAAAAATATATTCTTAAGAATCAAAAAAAACTAAACACACTTACTTCAAAAGTTAGTGATGTTAAATTACTAATTGATTCTTTAAATAAAAGAATAGAAGGTCTTGAATCAATTTATGAAGGTGATTCTTCAAAATTAAATTCTACAGTTTTAAAAATGAATGAAATTATGAAAAAAGTTGAATTGTCTTCTGATATGGCTACTAAAAATAGTACTGATACAGAAGAAATTAAAAACGTTTCAGAACAACTTTTAAATATGAAAGAAGAGACAGATAAAGAAGTTAAAAAAAGTATTTCTACTTTAAAACATGCAGTTTCAAAACTATCTAAATTAGTTAATAAAATCAATTCTCAATATATTTCAGAAAATGAATTAAAAACTAATATGAATCAGTTTGTAACAAGAGCAGAATTTGAAGCATTGAAAAAAGCTGTTGGAGTTAAATCAACTTCAACTTCGGAAACTTCAACTTCTTCAATAAGCGTGGAAAAAAAATCTAAAGGAATTGATCTTTCTAATAAACCTGCACTATCAGCAAGTGCAAAAGAAGATTATAAAAAGAGATTTTTTACAAAAGCAATTCCAAAGTTTGAAGCGCTTGTAGAAGCAAACTATAAACCAGCTGAGGGTAATTATTACCTAGCTGAAATGTGGTATGTAAGAAAGAAATATGATCTTGCAATAAATCATTTTAAAAAATCTGCTATTCTTTATGATAAAGCAGCTTATATGCCTACATTATTATTGCACAGTGCTATCTCGTTTGAAAAGATAAAAGATAAAGAAAATGCTAGAAGCTTTTACAGTACTTTAATAGATCTTTATCCAGATTCATCTGAGTCTAAAGTAGCAAAGAAAAACTTATCAAAATTATAAAAAATTATAAAAAGGAACATTTATGTCAAATAAAGTTATAGGTATAGAATATAATCTTAAAGATGCTAAAACTGGTGATCAGTTAGACACTAATTTAGGTCAAGCACCTTTAGAATTTATTACAGGAAAAGGTCAAATTATTCCAGGTTTAGAAGCAAAAGTTGAAACAATGGCAGCTAACGAATCTGCGGATGTTTTAGTTGAACCAAAAGATGGATACGGTGAGTACAACGAAGAAGCTGTTCAAACATTACCAAAAGAGCAATTTGCTGGTATTGAATTAGCTGAAGGTATGTCATTATATGGAACTGGTGAGCAAGGTGAAACTGTTCAAGTTTTAGTTAAATCATTTAATGACGAAGAAGTTACTATTGATTATAACCACCCAATGGCTGGTAAAACTTTAATGTTCTCTGTAACAATTTTATCTTTAAGAGATGCTAGTGAAGAAGAAGTTCAAACTGGTGTTGTTGGTGGAATGGCTGCAATGAGTAGCGGATGTTGTGGTGGAGGTTCTTCTGAATCTGCACCTCAGTCTGGTGGATGTGGTTGTAATTAGTAGTTGCTAGGTTAGCAAAATGTTTAGATAAACATAAGATATATATTACAACTTTGCCCGAGTGTATTTCTACACTTGGGCAAAACTATTTTTTAGGGTTATGAACTTTAACTTTAACAAATAGTTTTGAAATAAACTACAGATTTAAAAATTTAATTATACGAGGTATTATGATGAAAAAAGTTGCTTTTATTTTTCCAGGACAAGGTTCTCAAACTGTTGGAATGGGAAAAGATTTTTTTGAAAATAGTGATATTGCAAAAGAAATGATTTCAAAAGCTAGTGAGCGTTTAGGAATTAATTTTGAAGAATTACTATTTACAGAAAATGACAACTTAGGTAAAACTGAATTTACACAACCTGCAATTTTATTAGTAAGTTCAATTGCAAATGCAATTTTTAAAGAAAAGTTTGATATTGAACCTGCATTTGTTTTAGGACATTCATTAGGTGAGTTTTCAGCATTAGTAGCTGCTGGAGCACTTGATTATTTAGATGCAGTTGAATTAGTACATAGACGTGGTTTATTTATGCTTGATGCATGCTCAAATGGTGGTGCTGGGATGATGGCACTTGTTGGAATGGATGATAAAGCTGTAGAAAATATTTGTGAAGAGCAAAGAAATGCAGGAAAACAAGTATGGCCAGCAAATTATAATATGGATGGACAACTTGTACTTGCAGGTATTAAAGCTGATTTAGAATCATTAGTTGATACATTTAAAGAAGCAGGAGCAAAAAGAGCTATTGTTTTAGACATGTCTGTAGCTTCTCATTGTGAATTGTTAACAGCTGCGGTTGAGAACTTAAAGCCATATTTAGAAGAGTACTTAAAAGATGAATTCTCTCCTGTTATTTCAAATGTAACTGCAGAAGCTTACTCAACAAAAGATGAAGCAATTGATTTATTATCATCTCAGCTTACATCACCTGTAAAATATAAGCAATCAATATTAGCAAATACAAAAGTAGATGCATTTATTGAATTTGGAAATGGAATAGTATTAAAAGGTTTAAACAGAAAAATTTGTAAACAAGTGCCTACATTAAATGTAAGTGATTTTGCATCATTAGAAAAAACAATTGAGGCATTAAATGACTAAATTAGCAATTATGGGAGCAATGGAAGAGGAAATAGAACCTCTTTTAGCTCACTTTAAAAACGTAAATGTAGTGGAATTTGCAAATAATAAATATTATGAAGTAAATCATAATGGTTTAGATATTGTAATTGCATATTCAAAAATAGGAAAAGTTTTTGCTAGTTTAACAGCTACAACTATGATTGAGAAGTTTGGATGTGATACATTACTTTTTTCAGGTGTTGCAGGTGCTATTAATCCTGATCTTAAAATTGGTGATTTAATTATAGCTGATAAATTATGTCAACATGACTTAGATATTACTGCTTTTGGACATCCAAATGGTTTTGTTCCAGGTGGAAGTGTTTTTGTAGAAACTTCAAAAAATTTAAGAGATATCGCAGTTGAAGTAGCAAATGAAAATAATCTTAAAGTAATAGAAGGAACAATTGCAACAGGTGATCAGTTTGTTCATTCAACTGAACGTAAAGATTTTATAGAATCGACTTTTAAAGCTGATGCCTTAGAAATGGAAGGTGCTAGTGTTGCAGTTGTATGTGACGCTTTAGATGTGCCATTTTTTGTATTACGTGCTATTTCTGATAGTGCTGATATGGATGCAGGTTTTGATTTTGATGAGTTCTTAAAATCAAGTGCAGTTAATTCTGCAAACTACTTAATCAAAATAGTAGAAAAACTAAATAAATAAAATACTTATTTAAGTACTTATAATGCCATAACCAATTCCAAAAGAGTTTGTTATGGTATCTTTTCCAATCTTTTTTGATAACCTATTTAAAAGAGATTTTAAAGCAGACTCAGATACTTCTTTATTTCCCCAAATAACTCTTTTTATTTCTTCAACTGATACTATTTTATCTTTATTAGCAAGAAGTAACTCAATAAATCTAGTTTCTGTTTTTGTTAAAACTTCTTTATTACTATTATTAATAATAGTTTTTTCTATATAATTGTATTTTATATTATTTTTAATACTAGTATTTATATCACCACTATTTAAAATTATTTTTGCTATTTGATTAAGTGAAAAAATTAATTTATTTATATCAATAGGCTTAAGTAAATAATCTACAAGATTAAGTTTAATAGCTTCTATTAAATTATTCACTTCTTTATTTTTTGTTATTACTAAAATAGGAATAGTTTTATTTTTTTTTCTTATTTTTTTTATAAGTTCAATACCATTTGAATCATCTAAATTTACATCTACAAGTAGTACACTTGGGAATATTTTATTATATATTGAAAGAGCATCTTTTTCATTGTTTGAATATATGATTTTTTGAAAAAATATTTCTAATATATTATTTATTTTTTTGTAATCTTCTTCTTTATTTGTAACATATAATATAGTAAGTTTTTTTAATAATTTTTTTAAACTTAAATTCATATTTAATTATATCACATAATATTATTAAAAGATAAAAAAGAAACTATTTTGTAACCATTTTTGAGCTAATATTTAATAATAAAATACAAACTAAACACCAAGGATTATAGAATGGTTTCAATTGTAAAGTATGGTCAAGAAATAGATTTATCAAAAATTGTTGCAGTAAATGGTAAAAAATCATTAACGTTAGATAACTTAGTATTAAATAATACAATTAAGATTAAAATTCCAGCAGGAACAAAATATGTTTCAGAGCTTGTTGAAGACGATTTAAAAATAGAATTTACTGATGCAGAAGGAAATATCTTAGAATTAATTTTAAAAGATATGACTGCTCTTCTTGCTCAAAATGATGGATTTACTTTAGTTGAAATGACATCTGTTCTTCCAAATGGTATAGAAAGTATAGTGGGAAGTGTTACAGATTTAGCAAGTGCAACACAAGCTGCAGCAGCAGGTCCTGGTCAACAAAATACACCTACAAATACAAATTCTGATAGTAGTACGACTCCTGATGATGTTGAAGATGAAGCAGAAGAAGAAAATAATAATGAAAATGCAGGAATTGCTAATGCTGTAGTTGAAGAAGAATCTGAAGAAGCAACTCAAGCAGGTGATAATAATGAAGATGATGCACAAAATCAAACAACTGATAGAAATAATGCCCCAACAATAACGCCAATAGCTACTCAAACAATTGATGAGGATAATGGTTCTATTACGATTGCATTCACAGCAAGTGATATAGATGGTGATACATTAAGTTCAAGTGTAACAGCAGCAAATGGTACAGTATCAATTGCTGGAAATGATATAACATATATACCAAATCAAGATTACAGTGGTACAGATACAATCACATTAACAGTAACTGATGGAAATGGTGGAACTACAACACAAGTTATTAATGTGACAGTAAACCCAGTAAATGATGCACCAGTTATTGAAACAATCGCAACACAAACAGTAGATGAAGATAATGCAAAAACAATTACATTTACAGCAACAGATGTAGATGGTGATACATTAAATTCAAGTGTAACAGCTACAAATGGAACAGCAACAGTTTCAGGAAATGTTATTACATTTACTCCAAACACAAATTATAATGGACCAGCAACAGTAACATTAACAGTAGATGATGGAAATGGAGAGATAGTTTCACAAGTTATTTATGTGACAGTAAATGAATTAAATGATGCACCAGTTATAACTCCAATCGCAACACAAACAGTAGATGAAGATAATGTAAAAACAATTACATTTACAGCAACAGATGCAGAAAATGATACATTAAGTTCAAGTGTAACAGCTACAAATGGAACAGCAATTATAAATACAAATGGTGATATCGAATTTACTCCAACTGCAGATTTTAATGGAGATGCAACAGTAACCTTAACAGTAGATGATGGAAATGGTGGAACTACAACACAAGTTATTAATGTGACAGTAAACCCAGTAAATGATGCACCTACAGTTTCATCTGAAACTATAACAAACGCTATTAGTGAAGATGATTTAACTGCAGCTGATATTACTTTATTAGAATCAGTATCTGTTGATATAAATGCTACAGATTTTTCTTTTGTTATTTCAAACTCAACAATAGTGTCTTTATTTGATTCTTTAAATTTAGAAAGTCAAATCAAAAGTGCAATTTCTTCAGCTTTAAGTAATGTATCTCAAGATGATATTGATGTGTCGATAACAAAAGTTGATGATACACTTACTATTGATGCTTCAATTCCGGATTATTCAGGTCCTGCACCATTAAGTGAAATTATGACTCAAGAAAATTTAAATATTGTGTTATTAAATCATTTAGGAACAGCATTTAATCTACCATTTGAAAATGCAGTTTATGAAGGACAAATTACAATAAGTGATGTAGATACTAATGATACGCATACTTTATCTTTAGGAGATGTAAGATTAGAAGTGACTAGTTCAAACAAGTATTTAATTACATTATTTGAACAATTATCAGGAACAGACTCTGCGCTTAGTTTATCTTATATTAAAGATTTAGCAAGTGACTTATTATCAGGTACTACAGAATCAAGTACAGTTGACGAAGAGATAATTCAAGTTCCTACAAATGGCGTTCAAATTTTACAAACAGCAGGATTATTAACGATTTCATTAGATGATAATGGTGAATATAAAGTAATATCTCCACTATTTAATACAATGAAAGAAACAGATAGTATTGAAATTTCATTTGATTATACAGCAAATGATGGAACTGTTGATTCAAATACTGGAACAACAACATTTACAGTAGTAGGTGTAAATGATATACCTGTAGCAATAGAGCAAACATCAGCAGTAGGTACGATTGAAAATGGTTCTACTTCATACGATGGAGCACTTCCTGGATCATATATTTATAAAATGTTTAAAACAGTAAATGAAAATATTGATACATCAAATGGTATTTCAAATATAGTTGATATCACAGAATTACAAACAGCATTACTAGATAGTGTTTTAGGAAACGGTGTTGATATTTCAGTTGATGATATTGATGCATTCTCTTTATATAAAACTATGACTGATTTCCAAGATACTGTTCCTACTACTGTTGCAAAAGTTGTAGCTATTATTGAAAGAGATGCAGCAGATACAAGTAAAACTACTCAATTAGCTGACTTAGTAAATACATTATTAATAGATTATGCAAAAGCAGACGCTTCTGCTAAAGAAACATTATTAACAGACTTCGCTATAGATGTTTCAACTTTATATTCAAATCCAAATAATTTAGTTGAAAATATAGATGAAAATCAAGATTTAACAGATTTTGCAGAATCTAGTACTACATTAGTTTCAACATTTACACTTGAATTACTTAGTATTATTGGAATAAATTCGGAGGATTATGATATCTCAGTATTTGCAGCAAAATTTGGTAATGTATTAACAGCATCAAGTTTATTTGTTAATGGTGCAATTGATCCTAGTTTTGATTTAGGAGATGGTATTACTCAAGTAATTGATGAAATAGATACTCAATTTACTTTGACTGCTACTCAACAAATAGAAGCTGATTATTTAGTTGACTTAATAAGTAATTCAAGTGCTTTAACAACACTAACAACTTTAGATCCACAAAGTTTATTAGATGTTGATGCTTTATTAACTCAACTAGGAATAGATCTAAATAATTTAGATATAAATGGAATCCTAGCAACAGTTCTTAGTGATGTAGTAACTTTTGCTAAAGATATTACTCTTTCAGATTTAGCAAATGACCCAGATGGAATAAAAACATTCTTCAAAGATAGTTTAGATGTAGCTTTTGAATCAGTTGATACAGTATTAGATGATGTTCTAAACAATAAAACAACAGAAGAATTAAAAGAAGCAATAAACATCTCTTTAACAAACGCTATTCTTGATGAATTAGGTGATAATACTTTATATGATCTTATTTTAGAAACTGTAGAAAGATTAACAGAAGAACCATTACAAGATGTAACAATAGAAAACCTAAAAAATAGTGCATTAGAAAACATTTTTGAACAAGTAGGTTTAGATAAAGGTTTCTTAGAAGAAGATTCAAGAGATATTATTGCTGAGAATATGGTTCAAGATTTATATGATAGATTAAGTATGGATGAGGATTTATCAGACATAGCAACGTTAAACTATTTTATTGATGATAGTGTAGATGTAGTTACAATAGTTCGTGATGAAAATGGTGATATTGTAGAAAATGCAGTTACAGCTGAAACAACTGTTACAATAGATTCTAGTAAAAATGATGGTATTTATACTATTACTAACTCAGATTTTGATGATCTTTCTACTTTATGGACAGTTGAAGTTTCATTTAATTATTATTTAAATAATGGAAGTGATGCATCAAATAGTAATTCAGTTCCTGTAACAGTATCATTAGATATCGCAGATAATATTATTAACTCTACAGTTTCAGATGGTTATATCTCGAATGCTACAGTATTTGCAGATGCTAATAATGATGGAATATGGAATGAAGGTGAAGCTAAAACTACAACTGATGCAAAAGGTGACTTTACTCTAGTTGGAGCAACAGGTCCTTTAGTTGTAACAGGTGGTACAGATATTTCTACAGGTCTTGCATTTGAAGGTACATTTACAGCACCTGAAGGTTCAGAAATGGTTACACCTTTAACTACATTAGTATCAGAGTTATTAAACAAAGATGGAAATACTCTAAGTTTAGAAGAAGCAACAGCATTAGTTAAAAGTTCATTAGGAATAGATAGTAGTGTTGATATTCTAAATTTTGATCCACTTGAAACAATATCAAATGAAGATGCAAGTGATGATGAGAAAGCTTTAGCACTAGAAGTTCAATCTGTTGCGGTTCAAATCGTAAATATTATGAGTCAAACAGCTCAAGCAGTTGAAAGAACTACTGATGGAGAGATTTCAGAAGAAGAAGCTTCTTTACAAGCTATTGATTCTATACTTGATATTATCGTAAGAGACGAAACTATAGACTTAACTAATACTTCAAATATTGAAGAAGTTATGCAAACAGTACAAGATGATAACGGTATAGTTTTTGAAGATAAACAAGATATTATTGATGTAACAACAAATATTAATAAAGCAATGGATAACGCAGATGGATTTGAAAGATTAGCTCAAATTCAAATGGTTGCAGAAGATATTGAAAATGATATTGAAGATAATGGTTTAATCGAAACAGTTTATAGTGAAGTTGAAATAGATGATCTTGCGAAACTTAAAACTATAGGAAATGTAATTGTTGAAGAAGCATTAGCAGCGCCTATTATCCAAGAAGCTGACTTATTAGACTCTCCAACTATAAATAGTGTGTATTCAGGTGTATTAAATAGTATTGAAAATGCAGAAACTTACTCTTTTGCAAATGGAGTTGTTTTAACATTTACAAATAATACAAATGAATTATATGAAGATATAAATGCAATAACAAATGCAAATGACTTAGTTATGAATATAGATGAAGCAACATTAGCACAACTAGATGCAGCTGAATTATTATCAATTGAAGTAAATACAGATGGAACATACACAGTTTCTTCTAAATCATTTACTAAATTAGATAATTCAGATGATATTGATATTGCATTTAATTACACAGGAACTGCTGAAGATTTAACAGTTAGTGATGAAATTCCTGTTACATTAACAGTAATTGGTAAAAACTTTGCACCAACTCTTGAGATTGCAAATCAAAATATTACATTAGATGAAGATGGTTCTAAAACTATTGTATTTACTACATCAGATATTGATGGAACTGTAGCTTTAACAACAGTATCTTCATTAAATGCTTCTGTAGAAATTGTTAATAATGAGATAGTATACACACCAAATGAAAACTTTTATGGTGTAGATACAATCAAAGTAGTTTCAACAGATAATGATGGAGCAACAACTACAAAAACTATAGCAGTTACAGTAAATAGTGTAAACGATTTACCAACATTAGAAGTAGTTTCAAGTGCAACAGTTGATGAAGATGATTCTGTTATCATCACATTTGCAGCTTCTGATATAGATGGAACAATTGCATCAACTACAGCAACATCTACAAATGGTACAGTATTAGTTTCAGGTGATCAAGTTACATATACACCAAATGAAAACTTTAATGGAACAGATACTATTACTCTAACAAGTACTGATGATTTAGGTGGAAGTGTTGTTAAAACTATAGCTATTACAGTTACAGATATCAACGATGCACCAACTTTAGAAGTGCTTAATGAAATCACTTTAGTTGAAGATACAGTTACTGAAATCGCATTTGTAGCTTCAGATGCAGCCGATATTGATGGTTCTATTGTAAACACAACAGCAGAAGCTTTAAATGGTTCAGTATCAGTAGATACTAATACAAACAAAATCACATATACACCAAGTGAAAACTATTTTGGTTCAGATACAATTACTGTTACAACTACAGATGATGATGGTGCAAAAACAATAAAAACTATTACACTTACAATTACATCTGAAAATGATCTTCCTGTATTAGTTGTAGATTCTACTATGACAGTAGATGAAGATGATGTAAAAACAATCACATTTACAGCAAGTGATGTAGAAGGGATTTCTTCATTAGTAGCAAATGCTACAAACGGTGAAGTTTCAATAGAAGATGACCAATTAACATATACACCAAATGAAAACTTCAATGGATCTGATACTATTGTTATCACTTTAATTGATTCTGATAATGTAACTATAGAAAAGACTATAAATGTAACAGTAAATGATATCAATGATGCACCAACATTAGACCTTGTTTCAACAGTAAGTATGGAAGAAGATGGTGAGAAAGTTATTGAATTTACAGCAGCAGATGTTGATGGTGAATACACAGTTACTATTACAGGTGCTGAAAATGGTACAGCTACATTAAATGATACTTTTACAACTATTACATATATCCCTGATGCTGATTTTGCTGGAAAAGAAACTTTAACAGTTACTGTAACAGATGATGATAATCAAACAGTACAAAAAACTATAGATATTAATGTAAATGATGTAAATGAAATACCAACATTAGAAATCATAAGTACTATTACTATGTTAGAAGATACTATAGAAGAGATTTCTTTTACAGCTAGTGATATTGATGGAAGTGTTACAACTATAGCAGAAGCTTTACACGGTACTGCAAATATTGTAGGAAACAATGTTGTTTATACACCTGAAGCAGATTATACAGGTAGTGATACAATTACAGTTACAACAACTGATGATAGAGGTGCAGTTGTTGTTAAAACAGTAAATGTAACTGTTAATGAAGTAAATGAATTACCAGAATTAACTATTGTTTCAACAGCTAGTACAAATGAAGATGAAGATGCTACTATTACATTTACAGCTAGTGATAGTGATGGTACAGTTGAATCTGTAATCGCAACAGCAATAAAAGGAACAACTTCAATAGCAAATGGTGAGATTACATATACACCAAATGAAAATATTTTTGGATCAGATATCATAACAGTTGTAGTTACTGATGATAAAGGTGATACTGTTACAAAAACAGTTGCTATTGAAATTAACCCAGTAAATGACTTACCTGTTATTGCAGATGTTCAAGTAGTAGTTCCAGAATTAGACGGAAGAGTTACTATTCATACAGGTAAATTAGAAGTAAGTGATGCTGATACTACAGATACTCATACTTTTGCAATTTCAAATATTACTTCAAATAACCCAATGATTACTGACTATGAAATAGAATTTGATGAATCAGGAAATTATTCACTAGTTGGTGATTTTGATATTTTAGATTTTGGAAATGATCTTACAATAATATCATTTGATTATATAGCAACTGATAATATGACAGGACAAAGTACAACAGAAACTGTTTCTATAAATATTACAGGAGCAAATGATACTCCAATAGCTCCAGAGTTAACATATGAAGTATCAGGAGAGACAAATCAAGTTTCTTTTGAAGGAGCTTTACCTGGTGCAAAAGCAGCAATACTTGTAAGTAATACAGAAACTATTAATCCTGTAGAGTTAAGTACTTCAATAGGAAACGATATTGTAAATAACTTAGAGATTAATATTACACCAACTACAAATACAGAAGAGTTATTGCCATTAACTTTTAATTCATTAGGTTTAGATGATCAAGATGTTTTAGCTTCTCTTACAGCTATCACAGATCCTTTATATGTACTTGTAAATGATTTAAAAGATAAAAGAGATGCCTTACCTGCAAGTATCAAAGCAAGTGTTATTGATCAATTAGGTGAATTAAGTGAAGAGCAAGAAGGATTACTAGATGATGCAATTGCTATTTTTGTATCAGGTGCAGAAGAGACATATACAGCAGCAACTAATACAGATGCAATAATAGAAGAGTTAGCAACAACTTTTGGTATTTCATTATTTGATATCTATGAATCATCAGTAACACCAAGTGACTTAGAATCTATTTCAGTACAAATCCAAGCAATACAACAAGATATAGTAGATTCAAGTAACTCTCTTGTTTCTGATATAGTTACAGCTATAGAAACGCAAATAGGGGATACATCAAAAACTGATGAATTAACAAACGATGTAACAGCACTATTAGCAAGTATTCAAGCAACACCTGAAAATCAAACTGAATTATTAGAAAGTTTTGCCCAAAATTTATTTATTACATTTGATGCAAGTGTTACAGTAGCAGATTTAGAAACTATTTCTGAAACTATTAGTAACTTAAAAGGAGATATTGTAACTTTAGCAGCTACTGCTATTCCTTCAATTGTAACAGCAATAGAAACACAAATAGGTGATACATCAAAAACAGACGAATTAACAAATGATGTAACTAGTTTAATATCATCTTTAGAAGATGCAACACCAGCAGAAACACAAACACTATTAGAAGCATTTGGAACTTCATTATTTACAACATTTGATGCAAGTGTAACACCTACAGACTTAGTAAATATTCAAGGTGCTATTACAACTTTACAAACAACTCTTGAATCAGATATTTCAACTGCAACTGATGCTTTACCAACAGATATGTTTACAGCAATTATTACAAATATCACAGGAACATATGATCAAGCTTCATTAGTTACTGCAATAAGTACATTCTTAACAGAACTTGAAGCGGAAAACCCTGATGCAAATAATAACTTTGCTCAAAATGTAATGCAAGCATACGCATTAGGTGGAACTATTATATCTCCTACTGATTTGACAGATCCTACTTCTGAAATATATAATGCTCTAGCTTCATCTGCTGCTCAAATAAGTGAATTAGAAACAACTATTAATACTTTAACAGCTACATTATCATCAGATATCGTAACTACAATAGAAGGACAAATAGAAGATAGTACACACACAACAGAATTAAAAGCAAGTGTTAATCAACTTATAGCAGGTACTATTACAACAGAACAGTTTACTGCAAGTTTATTTACACTATTTGAGTCTTCTGTAAATACACAAGACTTAACAGATATTCAAACAGATATCACATCTATTACAAGTACAGTAGAATCTCAAGTTCAAGCAAAAATTGATAGTTTACCTACAGATATAGTAGATGCTATTCAAACTCAATTAGATGATACTACACACACAACAGAATTAACAGCAAGTGTTAATCAACTTATAGCAGGAGCTATTACAGTAGAACAGTTTACTGCAAGTTTATTTACAACTTTTGATTCATCAGTAACACCAAATGATTTAACTGAAATTGAAACAAGTATAACAACTATTCAAAATACATTATTAGCAAAAGTAAATGGACTAGTTGGAAATATTGTAACAGCAATAGAAACACAATTAGAAGATACAAGTAAAACTACAGAATTAACACAAGAAGTTACAACACTATTAGCAAATATAGAAGCAACACCAGAAGAATCTAGTACTTTATTAGAAGCTTTTGCTCTTAATTTATTTAATATTTATGATGCAAGTGTAACAGCTGAAAAACTAGAAGCTATTGAAGCATCTCTATCAGTACAAGTAGAATCATTATCTGATGAGGTTGGTGCTTTCCCTACAGCATTTACTGTGCAACTATTAGACTCTTTAGGTGTA
>Ga0193954_1000134_pt1 | contig 42696 bp, 41 predicted proteins | sample BB_5_MG_FD_140340 | JGI IMG/M metagenome (GOLD analysis project Ga0193954, IMG submission 140340) | Microbial mat bacterial communities from the Broadkill River, Lewes, Delaware, United States - BB_5_MG | ecosystem: Environmental > Aquatic > Freshwater > River > Microbial mats | place: USA...
CAATGTTTTGTAATTGCTGCTAATAGTGCCGATTCAAATATGGCAAAAGGTAGTGCGATTATCTCTCCATTTGGAAATGTTTTCAAAGATGATGAGAAAGAAATTATCAGTGAAAATATTGACTTAAATGAGATTTCTAAGGTACGTAAATATATAAATATTGGATTAGAAATATATAAAAAATGACAAAAACTATCTTTTTATTGTAAATAATACTTTTTTATTGTAAAAATTTTTTTTACTATAAATTAGTTGTTGAAATCTTATTTTATTTTTAAGAAATTATTTAAGTTATAATAATAATTATAATCATAACTATTATTATAATGTTTTGTGTTTTTTTTTGTAAAAATGTAAATTATATTTTCTAATCTACTTTCATTGCAGATTTAATATCTTCAAATGCAACGCCACTTTGTTTAGCTAATAGCGCCATGTTGATGATTCTTACTATATGATTTGGTATAAGTTTATATGTTGTAAAAGTTGTTGCTTTTACACCTATTTCTTCAGCAAAACTTCTTTGTGAAGTAAAGCCAATTTCTCTAATTAGTTTTTTAAATTCTTGTTTTTTCACTATTAATATATCTCGTTAAATGATTTTTGGAATTATAATCCGCACTAACTAAATAGTAAATTAAAATTGTCCTAAATCTAGTAAATAATAGGCTAAATTTGACAAATTTACTTATTTAATATATAATTCGCGCTTTAATTTAAGATAGAATAAAGGAAAACTGTATGAATTTAAAGATTACATTATTAGTAATGTTATTTATTACAAATATTTTTGCATCAAACTTTAACGCAACAAAATTAACAAAAGATGAAATAAAAACACTAAAAGAGATAAAAAAACAGGGTAAAAAATATGGACTTAGCTATTCTTTAATGGCTATAGCAATTAAAGAATCATCAATTGGAAAATATCTTGTAAACGTAGATAGTAAAGATTATGGTTTATATCAAGCTAACATAAAAACTGTTTTAAGTAGACAAAAAGCCAAAAATACTTCTTGGAATAGAAATAAATATGCTATGAGATTAATATCTGATTTTCAGTTCGCTACAAAAAATGCAATTGCTGAATTAACTTATTGGAAAAAAGTTCATAAGAACGATTGGAAAAAAGTTTGGAGTAGTTATAATGGTGGATGGAAATATAATAGCAAAAGAGCTAGAAAATATTCAAGAGAAATTGCTATAATTATAAAAAGACTTAAAAGAGTAAACGTTTAGTTTTAACTAACGTCTACATCTGCATTTTCAACTTTCTGACTGTAAACAGTCTCTTTTCCTGATTCTAAAATTTTTGCTTGTTCAACCCATTGATTTTTTTTAGCAATTCCGGGTAATAATAAAAACTCTTCAATCCAATCACAATTTTTATTTGACCAAGATGCTATTTGGTTAAAGTGAAAAATACCTAGCTTATTTAAATCTTTTTCAACTTTTAAATCAATACCTTTAATTTTAATAAGTTTATCTTTTCCTGATGGCCTAGGAGAACTTAAAATTAGTGGTTTATTATCAACATTAGAATTTTTTCTAAAAATTGGATTAACACTTGTTTTTGATTTAATTTCAATTTTATCAATTGTATTATTATCATTTTTTGAAGGATTATAAGTATTTCCACTATTTTTACCAATTAAATAGCCAATAATCATTCCAATAAATGCTGCTATTATTAGATTTACAACTATTAATGAAGCTATTTCAATCATTTTGATTCTCCTACAATAAATTCTACTCTTCTATTAACTTCAGATAAACCCTGTGCATCATCTTTTGCAATAGGAAAGTCTTCACCATAGCCAACTGCTTTAATTTGCTTAGGATTAACTCCTAGAGACATTAATGTAGCTTTTACACTATTTGCTCTATCTTGTGATATTTTTTTATTAAGTGCAGCTCTACCTCTTGAATCAGTATGTCCTGCAATTTCTACTGTTAGTTTACTATTACCTAACAAAATACTAGCTATACCTTTTACTATTTCTTTTGATTCTTCTGTTATATTTGTACTTCTTCTTTTAAATGTTATTTTACTATTAGAAGTTAAACTATTAATACGATTTTGAGCATCTTGTATTAATTTAGATTTTACACCAATAACTTCTTCAATAGGATCAATATTTTCTAATTTATTTAATTTATCTTCTGATACACTACTTACTTCTTTAAGTTTAGGAAGCGAAGATTTTGTAATATTGTCAATTATTTTTTCAGTATTTGATTTAAGAGGTTCTTTAATATCTGTAATCATATCTAGATTACTTTTAGCAATAATTGAGTCTAATATTGGTTTAAAATTAGAATCTTTTAATTCACCACTTAATAAAACTTTTCCATTTTCAAGAGAAAGCTTTGAACCATCTGCAAAAAACTCTTTGAAAGAATCAATAAGTAAAGATAATTTATTTAATAAAACAACATCTTTAACTCTATTTTCCTCAAATATATATTTACCATCTCTGTTGATATTTAGTAAATTTACTATACTTTTTACTTGTTCTTCATCTTTAAAAGTTCCGCTCATTAAAATTATTCCATTATCTTTCAAAAGTTCAAGAGATAAAGATTTATTGTTATGACTTAGAATATCATCTTGATCTTCTAATTCTAATTCTTTCAAAATAGAAAATTTTAATTTGTTTATTTTTAATACTATCAAATCAAGGTATTCTCCAAACATTGAGTCTTCGTTACTAAAACTAATAAGTTCATTATTATCTTTTGAGATTCTTTTGTAGCTAAATGTAGAAACTGTATAAGTTATTAAAATTACTAAAGATATTAATAATAATAAAACTTTTTTTTCTAATGACATTTTAATTCCTGATTTATTTAATATTTTGATTATAATTTTATTATAAAATAATAATGTAAGTATGTCGAATATTGTAATTGTATTTTAGCTTTTTTATGTAAATAATACAAGCTATAATCATGCACATTTATAAACATTTATGAAATTTTGTTTTGTATTTATCTTGATTAATATTAATAAAATTAATTCCAAGATTTACCATAAACTTATTGGAATTTTATTAGCTATAATGATAGAAATTAAAGACTACACTATTCCAATGTATGGAGGTAATGAAGAAGGTTTTGTGCAAGTTAAGACTGTTATTTTTTCTAAAAGAGTTGCAAAATCTATTTAAGATTATATTCAAACACTTCCTGTAAAAGAGAAAGTCTCTTTATACAGAAAATTTTATATACCTATAGAGGAATATTTAAAGTAACTCTAGTACATTTTTTATAGTCACGGAAGCTGCAGTTCTCTATTTTTATAGAACCTTTCATACTATCTGTTAAAATTTTATGAGTCATATATAAGCCTAGTCCAGTACCTTGAGATTTGTGCTTGGTAGTAAAATATGGCTCAAATACTTTTTTAACTATCTCCTCATCAATTCCACCACCACTATCTATTACTTTAATTACTGCATGAGTAGCTGTTTTAAATGATGAAATATGTATATATCTATATTTTTCATCTATATTTTTTAAGGCATCTTTAGAGTTTGACAAAATATTTAATAAAGCTTGGTTTAACTCATTTTCATAGCTATTTACAGTAATTGATTGTAAATCTTTTTCAACTTTAATAAAGCTATTTGTAAAAGAACCTTTCATCAAAGTAAGAACTTTTTCTATACTACTTGAAATATTAAACTCTTTTTTTAATTTATCATCTTTTATATAATTTTGAAAGTCATCAATAGTTTGAGACAAAAACTTAGTAGTTTGTGTGATATTGTCTAAAGATTCATAAAGAACTTCATCTGTTAGTTGATTATATTCTTTTTGTAGTTTTAAACCTGAAGATGTAGTAGAAATACTACTTAAAGGTTGTCTCCATTGATGAGCAATATTTCCTATCATTTCACCTAAACTAGCCATTTTAGACTGTTGAAGCATTAATTCTTCTTTATTTTTTATTTCTGTTAAATCAATTAAAGAAATAATATGAGAAGGTAAATTATCAAATTGAACTGCTTCACCTTTTAATAAAACAGGAATAAATCTTTTTGTTTTTGTAATTGCAGTTAATTCTGAAGAATCAGATGAAATCAATTTATCACATAAATTTGAATCTTTTTCTGCTTGAAAAATCATTGAAGTATCTTTATTTATCACTTCATCTTTTGAATTGTACTCAAGTATTTTTACTGCTTCATCATTTGTATAAACAACTTTTTTATCTCTAATTATTAAAATTCCTGCGATATTTAGTTCAATTAGCGTCTTAAAATTATTCAATGATTTTTCAGTTTCATCTTTTGCTAACTGTAATTTCTTTTGATATAGTAATAATTGTCTATTTCTATAAACAACAAAAAGAAGTATTACTAAAAATACTAAGACTACTTTTATTAGTGTTGAATAATCTGATCTTTCTTCATATTTAGTTTTAATCCATACATTAAAAATATCTTCTTTTTCTTTATATGTCATTTGATTTAAAACTTTGTTAACTATACTTTTTAAAAGTGGATAATCATCTCTTATCATAAATTTTAAATTAAAATCAATTCCAGTTTGACCTGTTATTTTAATATTTGTAAATCCAAAATTTTTAATATTATACGAAAGTACTGGTATCATATCTATATATGCATATACTTTATTATCTGATAAGTATTCTAATCCTTCTTTTGGATTATCAACAAAAATAAAATTCATATTAGGGTATTTTTCTTCAAGTAATCTATGAGCAGTATAGTTTTTTCCTACTGCAATCTTTTTATCTAATAACTCTGAAACATTTTTAATAAAATTTTTATCTTGTAGTGTCGCAATACCTAAAGGTGACTGCATATAAGTATGAGAGAAAACACCGAATTTATGACGTTCTATAGTTTCAGATGTTCCAATTATTACATCGCTTTGTTTTGTTTTTAAGCTTTTAATTACTTCAGGAAAAGTCTTTTTAGGAATGAATTCTACATTTAAATTTGCTTTATTAACTATATAATTCCAAAAATCTATAGATATTCCATGCATTTTACCATTATTATTAATAAAATTAAACGGAGCCCATGTTTTAGTAGAGATAGCTTTTATTCTAGTATTTTTAATAAATGATTTTTCTTCTTGCGTAAAAGCTATCTCTTTTGAGTTATTTATCCATTTATTCTCTAAAGTTTTAATCTCTTTGGAATCTATAGCTAATGTTGCTTTTTCAAGTAGTGTATGTAATATCTTTAAATCTTTTTTAACACCAATATGAAGTCTGCCATCATAATTTGCTAAAGAGAGTGGAGATACTATTTTCAATTCTCCATAATAATTCTTATTTATATAATAACTTGCTAAAAATCTATTTTGAATTGTTACATCAATAAAATTATTCTTAATTGCGTCAAATACATCTATTATATTTTCAAATTCTATTATATTCGCATCTGGATATATATCTTTAATCTTTTTTGTTAAGGTCCAATCTTTTAACATACCAATTTTTTTATCTGTTAAATCATCACTATTTAAAATATCCATTGTTGATTTCTTTGTAACAATAGAAAATCTTTGAGATAGATACGATTTAGTAAGATTCATCTCTTCATTTCTTTCTTTGGTATTAGCAACAACAGGCATAATATCAATTTTACCTTTTTTAAAATCTGAATATAAAGTTGACCATTGATCTGTTACAAAAATTGGTTCTATATTTAACTTTTCTAAAATCAATTTCATATAATCAATTACATAACCTTTTGGAATACCATTTTCATTATAATCAAAAGGAATCCAATCAAGTTCATTTGCAATAGTTACTGTTTTATTGTTTTTTATATATTTTAATTCTTCACTAGTTAAAATTAATTTATTTGATTTTTTTTCAGTAAAATTGTTATTCCCAATCCATTTTGTAAGTATTTTATTCTTTTCTTCTATAGTAATTTTATCTAGACTTTTTTGTATTATATCTCTTAAAATTGGCTTATCATTACTTATAGCCATATGTAAATTATTCCACTTAAATCCAAAATGAAATCTAGGTTCTAATCCAGAAATACTGTGTGTTTTTATATAATAATTCATTAAAGTAATATTTGTAACAATAAAATCTGCTTTGTTTGTAATTACTGCATCCATCCCTTCTAACAGATTATCTACATAATATCGTTTTACTTTAGGATATTTTTTTTTAAATATTTCTTCGTGAACATAACCTTTCACTAAAGCAACACTTTTTCCTTCAATATCATCAACACTCATTATCGAACTATTATCTTCTTTTGTAAACAGATAATCTCTTGTTGTAATGTATGATTTAGTAAATAATAAAAATTCTTCTCTTCTTTCGTTTTTTGCTAAAATTGGAAGAACACTTAATTCTTTATTTTTTGTTTTTAAAAGTAAGTTTTTAAAAGTATCTATAACATAGTTAAATTTTAAACCACTTTTTTTCTCAATTAAATCCAAATAGTCTTTTGCCAAACCAATATATTTACCATTTTCAACAAAATCAAATGGTGCCCAATCTGTTTCTACTCCTACGTTAATAATAGGATTGTTTTTTATAAAATTTTTTTCTTTTTGAGAAAAATTAGTATTTGTAAGATTTTGTTCTGCAAACATGCAAGTAAATAATAATAAGAATAATAGTAGTTTCTTAAACATTTTAATTTCATCCTTTAGCTATATAATTATAGCTAAATTGCTATTTAGATAATAAATCAATCCAAAAATATTTTATATTTGTTCCTCTATCAAGAACTTTCCAGCCGTATGTCATAGAGTGATATTGTAGTTTATCATCAATAATTTTAAAAGCCATCTCTTTTTTTGATTCTAGTCCTAAAATTTCAGTAAAGTTTATATATACATAGTTGTCTTCAAGTTCTAATTCATAAGTAAAGTCTTCTAACTCTTCAAACTGTTTTTTAATAAAATCTTCAATTTTTTCTTTCAACATAATGTATATCCTTTGAATTTGAACGATATTGTACTGTATTTGCATTATATTAAATTAAAAATTCCTCTTTGAAAATAGATTTTTTTTTGATAGAATTTAATAAAAGGAAATATTATGAAACTTTTACTAATAGTTAGCATATTACTAAGTTCAGTTTTTGCTTCACCACCTGAAGAGTTTGATAGAGAAAAATATCTATTAGGTGAGCAAGTATTTGATAATAAATGTAGTTCTTGCCATGTTAAATCGATGGATATTCAAGTTCTAATGAGTAATTTTATAGAGCATGATAATAAAGTTTTAAATCTTTTAGCACCTACTGGAAATGAAATATCATTTAGATTAAAAAGCCAAATTGGTAGTAAAGATGATATTGAGTTCCAAATAGAAGAAGTAACAGATTTTGTAAAAGATTACCTAATCAATCCAGATAAAGCTAAGACAGTATGTTTAGAAGGTGTTATAAAACACTTCGATACTATGCCTTCAATGAAGGGACAAGTTACAGAAGAAGAAATGGAAGATGTTACATTTTTCTTATATTTCTTAGAAGGTTGGAATGGCATAAATAAATATTATGAAAAAGATGAGTTTTAAACTACATGAAGAAGATATTATTAACAAGCTTATTAGCTATTAGTGGAAGTTTATTTGCAAATGAAGTAAAAGTTGTAGATGTAAAAGCAAACTGTTCTGTTGACAAAATATGTACGTTTAACGTAACGTTAGAGCATCAAGACACAGGTTGGAAGCATTATGCAAATAAATGGGAGATATACACACCAAAAGGAAAACTACTAGCTAAGAGGACACTATATCATCCTCATGTAAATGAACAACCTTTTACAAGAAGTTTATCAGGAGTTAAAATACCTAAAGGATTAGATAAAGTGATTGTAAAAGGTCATGATTTAGTTCATGGGTATTCTGATGATGTTTTTATTTATAAGTTTAAATAAAAAATTTAAAAAGGATTTTAGATTAGAGAAGAACTAATAAAAAAAGGTGTTTTAGTAGGATTTTTATTGTTAATCCTGCTTGTGTATACTTTAATTAGATAGATGAGGGTTTAAAACTAAAAGCCTTAACTTGAAATAATCCAGCTTAAAAGCTGGATTATTATTATGAAGCTAACTTAATATTATATAGCTCTTTATCTACACTGTAAATTTCTTTTACACTAATCAAACCAACAAAACTATTTAGTTTTTGTTTTACTATTTGATAGATTACTTTATAATGAATATTTTCCTTCATTAATTCTATAACTGTTTGTGCAATCATTATTTCTAAAGTTCCAATAATTGATAATTGAGAGGCATTAAAATGTCCTCTTAATCCACTCTTAATATCTAATATTTTATATACTAATTTAGTATAGACTATATAAAGTTTTTCAGGACTTCTACTTCCTTGATTCTTTGCATAAAATGATAGTAATTTAATTACATCTGTTTCGTCATTCCTAACCAAAATTGAGTTATTACGTTGCATATTTAATTCTCCTTATGGAATTGATTTTTTAAAGTATAAATAATAATTTATACCAAACAAAAAGATTTGAAAATGTATATACTTTTTAAAGAAAATCAAAAGAGATATGTGATAGTATTGTTCCGACTAAAAAACATACCTCACATTTAAATCTTTTAATTAACTTTTAAATGTGTGTTTATTTACCTACTAGTTTCATTTAAAACCTCCAATTAATTTTTATAGTTTTACGACTTTTCGGTCAACATTTAATACTTAGAATTTCATATTTTGTTCAAAATCAAGGCGGATTTTCAAATTTATTGAGGAGCTTACTGTAGTAAGTCAATAAATTAGGAAATCCAACGCAGAGATTGGCAAAAAGAAATATTAGAAAATTCTCTTTTTTAGAAATCGTCGAAGTCAATGCTTCCTTTAGAGTAATTAACAACATTCCCTTCAAAGAAATTAGTTCTTTGGTCATTGAATGAGGCATAACCATCTACCCAAGGTATCGGGTGTTTTACATTATATTCTGGTTTATACCCAACTGCATCAAGTCTTTTATCTGCTAGGTATTGAATATATTGTTTGATAATTGCATCTGTAAATCCTAAAATTTGACCTTGTGTGATATAAGAACCCCATGAAGCTTCAAGCTCAACAGCTTTTCTAAACATAGCTCTTACTTTTGCTTCTAATTCAGGTGTGAATAATTCAGGTCTTTCTTTTCTAACAGAGTTAATCATGTTTTGGAATAATAATAAATGTGTAACTTCATCTCTTTGGATGAATCTAATCATTTGTGAAGAGCCTAACATTTTCCCAGATTTTCCAAGTGCATACATAGCCGCAAATCCTGCATAGAAATATAAACCTTCTAGAATTTGGTTTGCAAAAAGAGCAAGAACAATTTTTTCATCTGTAATTTCACCTGCAAGGTTTTTATATACATCTGCAATGTAATTGTTTTTTTCTCTAAGTTGTGCATCATTTTTCCACATATCATAAATCTCATCTGTATTATCAGAAATAGATTCAACCATAACTGCATACGATTTTGAGTGATTTGCTTCTTCATATGATTGTCTTGAAAGACATGCATTTACTTCAGGAGCAGTAATATATGGGTTTATATTATCCATTAAGTTATTTGTTTGTAATGAATCCATGAAAATTAATTGAGATAATACTAAATCATACATTCTTTTTTCAGGAGCTGTTAGATATTTATAATCTTTTGCATCTCCTGTCATTTGTACTTCTTTAGGAAACCAAGTGTTACCTTCCATAGTATCCCAAAGGTTAAGTGCCCATTGGTATTTCATTTTAGTGAAGTTAATCATTCCATCACTATTACCACCAAAAATTCTTCTATCGTTTAAACTCTCTTTCGAGTCAGGGTTATATATTACTTTTCTGTCCATGTGTTCTCTCTTATATTTTATTCAATTTTATTTAATTTATTTTCATGGAAGTTATCTTATTGACAACCAGAACATTCCATACTTCTATCTTCTACATCATTATTAGCTTCAGGAGACTGGCTTCTTAGATAATAAGTTGACTTTAATCCTAATTTCCAAGCTAATGTATAAATCTCATGTAAATACTTCCCACTTGCTCTATCTAAGCTCATGAAAATATTTGTACTTTGACCTTGATCTATCCATTTTTGTCTAATAGCTGCTGCTTTAATTACTTGTAACTGATCAATTTCAAAAGCAGGTGTATAATAAGACCATGTTTCTGGGTTTAATTTTGGTACAACTACAGGAATTAATCCTGATAAATTCTCTTCAAACCATTTTCTTTTGTATACAGGCTCAATAGCTTGTGTAGTACCAACTAGAATCGAAATTGACGATGTTGGTGCAACTGCCATTAGGTAACCATTTCTCATACCATTTGCTTTAACTTCTTCTCTTAACACATCCCAATCATAAGCAGCATCAAATAAATCTTTTTCAATTAATGCATTTACTGCTTGTGGTGCATGATCATGAGGCATAATTCCTTGCGACCATTTAGAACCCTCAAATGTTGGATAAACACCTTTTTCAACACCTAATTTAGATGATGAAGAAATTACATTATATGAAATTGCTTCCATAACAGAATCAATCTTTTTAAAGTGATCTTGCGATCCCCATGCTAATTTATGCTCAGCCAACATTTCAGCTTCACCCATAACACCAAGACCAATAGATCTAGATTTTAAGTTAGTTGCTTTTACTTTTCTTAATGGATAAAAGTTTAAATCAATCACATTATCAAGCATTCTAACAGCAATTGGAACGACTCTTTCAATATCTTCTTTAGTATTGATTCTAGAAAGGTTTACAGATGCTAAATTACATACTGCTGTATCACCATCTATTTTTTGTTTTTCAACGATAAATACTTTCTTTCCATTAATAGAATCAAGTGCAGTAACTTTATTAGCTTTCTTTTCAATTCCACCATCAACTATAACTAAATCTTCTTCTTCATAAGTAGAAATTGAACCATCATTAAATTCTAATTTTATTTTATAGTGGTTAGGATTCGTATTTTGGAAAATCTCTGTACAAAGGTTTGAAGATCTAATATGACCAACATGAGAATTTGGATTTGCTCTATTTGCATTATCTTTAAAACAAAGGAAAGGAGAACCAGATTCAAAATAAGATGTTAAAATCTTTTTCCATAAATCTTTTGCTTTCATTCTATCTTTTGTAATAGATTCATCATTTTCATATGCTTCATATCTAGCTTTGAATGCATCACCATGAAGTTCAGATAAATCTTTTACTTCATAAGGATCAAATAAAGTCCAATAAGAATCAGCTAGAACTCTTTCCATGAAAAGGTCAGTAATCCATAAAGAAGGGAATAAATCATGTGCACGACGTCTTTCTTCTCCTGAGTTTTTCTTTAAGTCAATAAAATCTACTATATCCATATGCCAAGGTTCTAAATAAACTGCAATTGCACCTTTTCTAGTACCTAATTGATCAACTGCTAAAGCAACATCATTTGTAATTTTAAGAAATGGTACTGTTCCACCTGCAGCACTTTTGTGGTCATCAATAACACCACCAAGTGCTCTAACTTGGTTCCAATCCCAACCAATACCACCACCATATTTCGATAATAGTGCCATTTCATGATAAGAATCAAAGATACCTTCAATATTATCAGGTGTTGAACCAATATAACAAGATGAAAGTTGATGTCTATTTGTTCTTGCATTTGATAATGTAGGAGTTGCTAACATAACTTCAAATTTAGAAACTACATCATAAAATTCTTTTGCTCTTTGTTGTTTATTTTCTTCATCTTGAGCAAGGAAAATAGCAATTGCCATAAACATTTGCTGTGGTAATTCAATTGGATTACCCTCTTTATTTTTGATTAAATATCTATCATATAAAGTTTTAATACCAAGATAATTAAATAAATAATCTCTTTCTGGCTTGATATAGTCATTTAAATCATCTAAATCAAAACCTTCTCCTAAATTAGGCAGTAATCTTCCTGCATCTTTACCATATTGAAGATACTCTTTAAAGTGACAGTATGGTTCACCTTTAATTCCATGAGTAGCTTTACCAACTCTATGATATAAATCAAAGATAAAAAGTCTTGCTGCTGTAAATGTCCAGTTTGGAACATCAATATCAATTTTTTCAACTGCTGTTTTAATAAGTGCATCTTGGATATCAGAACTACTCATTCCATCAATAAATTTGATTTGTGAGTCAAGTTCTAATTCACTCTGAGATACACCTTCTAAATCTGCAGTTGCATCAATAGTCATTTTTTGAATTTTTGTAATATCTAAAACTTCTTTTCGACCATTTCTTTTTTGAATCATTATTGCCATTTTAGATATCTCCTATTTAAATACTCTTTTGAAAATTGCACTAACATTTTTAGTGTAATATTCAAAATTAAAACATTCTCTAATTTGTTTTTTTGATAAAGACTTACCTAACTCTTCATCAGCTAATAAATATTGAAGATATAAAGACTCACCTTTGTCATTAGTTGATGGTTTTCCTTGTTGAATTTCTTGCCAAACTTTCATAGCATTTCTTTGAACAATTCTATATGCATCTTCTCTTGAAACACCTGCAAGTGGTAGTTCTAATAATACTCTTTGTGAAAATACTAATCCACCTGTTAAGTTTAAGTTTTTCATCATATTTTCAGGCATTACTGTTAAGTTTGCAATTACATTGTTCATTCTGTGAAGCATAAAGTCAGATGTAATAAATGCATCAGGTAACCAGAATCTTTCACTTGATGAGTGAGAAATATCTCTTTCATGCCATAGTGCAACGTTTTCCATAGCAGGCGCTGCAAAAGATCTAATTGTTCTTGCTAATCCTGTAATATTTTCAGTTAAAATTGGATTTCTTTTATGAGGCATAGCAGAAGAACCTTTTTGACCTTTTGCAAAAAATTCTTCACATTCATAAACTTCAGTTCTTTGTAAGTGTCTAACTTGAACTGCAAATTTTTCAATACTTGAAGCCATAGAGGCTAAAGCAGTTGCTAATCTTGCATATCTATCTCTGTGAACTACTTGATTTGAACATGGCTCTGGTTTTAAACCTAATTCTTTCATTGCATACTCTTCTAATTTTAAAGGAGCGTGTGCGAAGTTACCCATTGCACCTGAGATTTGACCAACTGAGATAACTTTTCTTGTTTCTTTTAAGTTTTTAAGGTGTCTAGCCATTTCATCATACCAAACAGCAAGTGTTAAACCAAAAGTAATAGGTTCACCATGAATACCATGAGATCTTCCTACCATTAAAGTATATTTATGTTCTTTGGCTCTTCTTTTAATTGATTTCATAAGAATCTTAACATCTTTGATAATTAAGTCTAAAGAATCTCTCATTTGAAGTGCAACACCAGTATCAACTGCATCTGATGATGTCATTCCATAATGGAACCATCTTGACTCTTCACCAAGCGATTCCGAAACACTTGTGTTAAATGCAATTAAATCGTGTTTTGTTACTGCTTCGATTTCTTCTATTCTTTCTACTGAAAAAGTTGCATTTTTTACAATTTTTTTAGCATCTTCATCTGGGATTAAACCAATTTTATTCCAAGCTTTAACTGCTGCTTTTTCTACTTCTAGCCATGCTGCATATCTTGCTTGTTGTGTCCATTTTGAACTCATTTCTTCTCTAGCATATCTTTCAATCATCTATAGGTCCCTTATAATCGTTTTTATATAATTTTTATATATAATTTTTAATCTATTTTAGTATGATATAATACCCAAATAGACAAAATATAAGATAAAATTGAAGCTATATTAAAAAATTATTCAGGATATAACATTGCCCTTTATTTTAGAGAAAATTAAAGCGATAAAAGATAAAAAACTTAGTCTTTTTCTATTACAAGATTTAAAAATAAACCATAGAAATACCCAACGATACGCAGCTAGAGGTAGAATATTTGATGAAAATATGAAAACAATTAAAGCAAGTGACAAAATCCCTAGTGAATTTATTTACATGGCTGTTTTTAAGGGGATTTCAAGAGGTTTAAAACCTTTAATTGAATTTAGTGAATTTGCTATTTTTGATAAGCCAACACACCTTATGGTTCACCCCATTTCAAAAAATACAAAATACTCACTTTTAGATGAAATTAGACATCATTTTGGTGAAAATGCTAACTTAATTCATAGAATAGATGCAGAAACTTCAGGACTAGTTATAGTTGGAAAAAATAAAAAAAGTGAAAAAATTTTAAAAGATATGTTTGAAGAAAAGAAATATCATAAATCATATTTAGCAATAGTTGAAGGTCATATAAAAGATGAAGTTACAATTGACTCTCATTTAGAAAAAGAAGGCTTAAATATTGGTGTTAGGATGAAAGCTGGAAATAGTGGAAAAGAGTCTTGTACTATAATAAAACCTATAAAATATAATGAAAAATATAATACTACTTTAATTGAAGCTATTCCACTAACAGGAAGACAACACCAAATAAGAGTGCATTTATACTCAATTGGACATAGAATTGTAGGTGATCCTATTTATGGTGTAAATGATGAGATTGCTGAAGATTATTTAAATAAATCATTAGATAAAGATTTAAGAGAGAAAGAAACAGGAAGTCATAGATTATGGCTTCATGCTAATTATTTAGAGTTTACATTTAAAGATATAACTTATAAAATAAAGTCAAAAAATCCTGATATTTATGATTTTTTTAATAAATAAGTAGTGCTATAAATAAATATCTTGAAAACTTTGCAATTACAACAAGTAGAATAAATAGTTTTAAATTAAATTTTAAAACTCCTGCTATAAAAGTAAGTGGGTCTCCAATAATTGGAACCCATGAAAACAGAATGCAAATAGAACCATACTTATCAAAGTAATTTTTACTTTTTAAAATTGATTTTTCTTTCAATAAACCTTTTTTTAAAAGAAACTCTTCACCTTTTAGTCCCAAAAAATAGTTAAGAATAGAGCCTAAAGAGTTTCCCAAAGTTGCTATTAAAATTAAATAAATGATATTAAAACCCTCTTTTATATCATAAATTAATAAAGCTTCACTTCCAAAAGGAATTAAAGTAGCTGAAATAAAAGCAGAGAAAAATAAAATTACATATGTCATTTAATTCTAAATATCTTTTTTATCTTTTTAAGTGGAGCTTCTGAAATAAATACACCAAATAAAATAGTTGCTGATGCAATTAACTCTACAATAGAAAGCTTTTCATTTAATACAAGAAAAGCTAAAATAAGAGTAAATACAGGAATTAAGTATATAAAAATTGCAGCTTTTGATGCTTCTATTTTTGTAAGTGCATAATTATATAAACCATATCCACCAAGAGTAACCACTACACCTAAATAAACTACACATAAGACTGAAGTAAGTGAAATATTTAAATCAACAGTATAGAATTCATAAAGGAAAAATGGAAAGAAAAATATAGCTCCAATAAATACTTGTATTGCAGTTATAAATAAAGCTGAATATTTATTTGCTAAATATCTAGCAACTATAGTATATCCTGCACCACAAACCATTGCTAAAAGTTCAAAGAAATTCCCAAGAATTGGGTTTGGAGCACTTACACTTGAAGTACTTTGTAAACTTAACCAAACAACTCCAGCTATTGCTATAAAAGAACCTACAAGTAATTGCTTAGTAATAATTTCTTTTAAAAAATATCCCGCTGCCATTGCTGTTATTACTGGCATTAAAGATGTTATCATTCCAACTTGTGAAGCAGTTGTAAGCTGTATAGCCTTTGCTTCAAATATAAAATATAAACATGGCTCAAAAAAAGCCAAAAGAATAATATATTTAATATCACGTTTAGAAAATTCATATTTTAAAAAACTTTTAATAAAATATATAAAACAAAGTGATGCTATTGCCATTCTAAAAAATATTACTGTATATGGTTCTAAATCATTCATTGCTAATTTTAAAGCTATAAAAGAACTAGCCCAAATAAACATAGCAAATATTAAAGATAATATCCCTATAAAATTAAAGTTTTTTTTCAAATTTTTTCCAATCTTCTAAAATAATTTCCATATTATACATAGAATTTGCAATAAGTAAATTAGTTTATAATAAATTTAAGATTTTTTAGATATAATTCAAACTCAAAAGAAAAGCACTGAAAATACATTGGTATTTTGAGTGCTCTTCTTTAGACCCTTACAATTATTATCAAAGACAACGCCCCAGGATGGGAACATAGCAAGGCACCTTTTTTAGTGGTGTGTTTGGGTATCTGGAGAAGAGTACTTATTAAGTACTCTTTTTTTTTGCACTATTTTTTATAAGAACTACTCTAATTATAATAAATCATCAAAATTTGAATTTAAAATTAAAAGTTTTTTATCACTTTTATTATAAATAAATCTCTTATCATTATCTTTTATAGCCTTTAGTATTATCAATTTTATATCATCTTGAGATTTATGATTTCTTTTCATAAAAAGGGTAAACTCTTTTAATGTAATAAATTTAGAAGTTTTATTAAAAACAGTATCATTTGTTTTTTTTAGTTCTTCTATTTGTGGTTTATAAATAGAACGCATTTCATTAAATGCACTTTGTAAAAGTTTTATCTCTGAGTTTAAAACACTCATCATATCTTTTTGATTTCGCTCTAATCTATTAATCTCAGATACATATTGTTTTTTCATCCATTTTTGAGATTTTTTTAATAAAGCAATTTGTTCATCTTTAACTTCTATAATTAAACTTACATCATTATTTACATTTATTTTATTATTTGAAGAAACTTTAATAGATTCATTTTCCACTTTATCTGAGATATAGACAAAAATTTTTCCTGATTGTTTAATTGATTTTAATTGATTTTTTTTTATTCTATAATGTACACCTTGTAAAGAAAGCCCAAGGATTTGGGCTGCTTGAGTTGTAGTAACTAATCTTTCCAAGGTATTATAACCTACATCTTTGCAGAGTCTATTTCAATTACAGTATGAACATTACCTCTTGGTTTAAAGTCTGCAATTACTTTTAACCATTTTGGTTTTAAATTTTCATATAATGTATCAAATATTTCATTGGCAGAGTTTTCATGTGAAACTTCTCTAAACATAAAAGTATTAATATAAATTTTTAAAGCTTTTAACTCAATTACTTTTTCATCAGGAGTGTATTGAATTTTAATTTCTGCAAAATCAGGATAACCACTTCTAGGACATTTTGCCATGAATTCTGGTAGTTCAATATCTATAATATAATTTTTTTTATTTTTATTTGGCCAAAAATTTTCATCATTATTAATATCAAATTCTCTTATTTCTTTTTCACCATATTTCATTTCCATATTTTATATAACCTTTATTAGTATAATTTAGGCAATTTTATCCAAATGTTACTTACAATTATTACTAAGTGAAAAAAAACTTAACTTTTAGTATAATCCAATAAATTTAGTAGACATTAAAATAAGAGAGAATTATGACAAATAAAATATATGATATTGTAATTATAGGTGGAGGACCGGGTGGTATAGGTTGTGCTATTGAAGCATCATCACATAAACTTGGTGAAATACTATTAATTGAAAAGACAGATAACCATTCGAATACTATTAGAAAATTTTATAAAGATAACAAAAGAGTTGATAAAGATTATAAAGGTCAAGTATCAGTTTTACAAGGGAATGTTGATTTTTTTGATGGAACAAAAGAAACTACACTTGATTACTTTGATAATTTACTTGATAGTGAAAAAATAGATTCTTCATTTAATACAGAAGTAGAAAAAATGGTAAGAGTTGGTGAGTTTCTTGAAGTTCACACTTCAAATGGTGTAATTAAAACAAGAAATGCAGCTATTACTATTGGAAAAATGGGTAAACCAAATAAACCATCTTATAAAATTCCACCATCAATCAGAGCACAAGTAAATTTCAATCTTGATAAATGTTCAACAAATGAAAAGATACTTGTAGTTGGTGGTGGAAATTCAGCTGCTGAATATGCTTATGATTTAGCAGATCAAAATAACAATGTTACTATGGTTTATAGAAAAGAGACTTTTTCGAGACTAAATGAAACAAATGAAGAAATATTAACAAAATACCATGGCCAAGAAAAATTAAGACTTAGAATGAATACTGATATTGAATCATTGGAAAATGACTCAGGAAAAGTTCAAGTTAATTTTAATGATGGTTTTAGCGTCTTATACGATAGAGTTATTTATGCAATTGGAGGAACAACTCCTGTTGATTTCTTAAAAGCATGTGGCGTTGAAGTAGATGAAAGTGATAAACCAATTTTTGATAAGCATCATGAAACAACTGCAAAATGCGTTTATGTTGCAGGTGATATTGCAATGAAATCAGGTGGCTCAATTGCTATAGCATTAAATCATGGTTATCATATTGTAAATAATATTATTAGAAAAAGAGGACAAATATTCTCTCATACTGATATTGTTGCAAAACTAGAAGAAAAAAAGTAAATAAAACATAGCTAGGAAGATATGTTTTACTCTATCTTTTTTGTTTTATTTTTTAGAGACTAAAAAGTCTCTAAAAAGTTTTAAACATCTAAGTGTTCAACATCTTTTGCATGTTCTTCAATATAGTTTCTTCTAGGTTCTACTTCATCACCCATAAATAGTGTAAATGTATCAGAAGCAATTTCAGCATCTTCAACTGTAACTCTAAGAAGTCGTCTTGCTTCAGGAGTCATTGTAGTTTCCCATAATTGCTCAGGATTCATCTCTCCAAGTCCTTTATATCTTTGGATATAAGCACCTTTTTTAGCTAATCCTTCAATCTCATCAAGTATTTCAATTAAATCACGACCACCAAACATTGAAACATCTCTTTCTACTAGCTTGTTATAAATATATGTTGCTTCTGAGAAATAAGGAGATGCAAATAATTCATCATCAATAATAAGTTCTTCTAAACCAGCTCCAGTTTGTACAAATAACTGTATTTTAGTATCAGTAATTGTTTTAGATAAAATATTATAACCTTTACCATCAAGGAAAGATTTAACTTCTTCATATAACTTATCAAACTCTAAATTAACTAAATCAGAATTTTCAATTAAGTGTTTTAATACTTCAACAAGTGAGTATCTTTTTTCTAATTGCGCTAACATTCCTCTATATCTTGAAACTGTTTTAAATAAATCAACTAAATCATTATAACCTAACCCTTCAAAAGCAAATGATTCTAATCCATTTTCAATTAAGAAGTTTGATAATGCAGTATCATCTTTTAAATATGTCTCATTTTTACCTTTTTTATATCTATATAAAGGTGGTTGTGCAATAAATAAATATCCACTATCAACAATAGGTCTTAAGAATCTAAAGAAGAATGTTAAAAGTAAAGTTTGAATGTGAGATCCATCAACATCGGCATCCGTCATGATAATGATTTTATGATATCTTACTTTTTCAGCATTGAAATCTTCACCAATTCCACAACCAATTGCAGTAATCATATTTCTAATTTCATCAGATTTTAAAATTTTATCAAGTCTTGATTTTTCAACATTTAAAATCTTACCTTTAAGTGGTAGAATTGCTTGATAAACTCTATCTCTACCTTGCTTTGCTGAACCACCTGCTGAGTCCCCTTCTACTAGATATAATTCTCTAACAGCAGGATCTTTTGATTGACACTCAGCTAATTTTCCAGGAAGAGTTCCAACTGTCATAGCATCTTTTTTTCTAGTTAAATCTCTAGCTTTTTTAGCGGCTTCACGTCCTCGTGCTGCCATTAAAGCTTTATCCATAATAGCTTTTGCTTGATTAGGATTTTCTTCAAAGTGTTTAACTAAAGATTCAAAAGTAACTTTTTGACAAATAGGTTTTACATAAGAGCTCCCAAGTTTACTTTTTGTTTGACCTTCAAATTGTGGTTCTGGAACTTTAACAGAAACAACAGCAATAAGACCTTCTCTTACATCATCACCTGTAATTTTAGTATCTTTTTCTCTTGCTGCTGCATTTTCATTTACATACTTTACAATTGCACGAGTTAGACCTGCTTTAAATCCAGCTTCATGAGTTCCACCATCAATAGTTCTAATATTATTTACAAAAGAAAGTGTTTTTTCTGTATATGTAGTGTTATATAAAACTGCAAAATCAGCTTCAACATCATCTTCTCTTACATTAAAAGAAACTGCTTCTGTTACAGCTGTGTCTTTATTTAAATCATTAGCAAATTGTGCAAGTCCACCATCAAAACTATAAACTTCTTTTTTATTTATTCTTTCATCTTTTAATTCAATTGTAATACCTGAATTTAAGTATGCAATTTCTTTAAATCTCTTTGATAAAATATCAAATTGGAAATCTACTGTTTCAAAAATAGTACTATCTGGCCAAAATTCAATTGTTGTACCAGTTTTTTTACAAGTATCAATTACTTTTAAATCTTCTACAGGTATACCTGTTTTAAACTCTTGATAATGAACTTGATTGTTTTGGTAAATTGTCATTTTTAATTCACTAGATAATGCATTTACAACAGAAACACCAACACCGTGTAATCCACCAGAAACTTTATATGTGTCTTTATCAAATTTTCCACCTGCATGAAGTACTGTTAAAGCAACAGTTGCAGCAGACTTTTTCTCAGTAGGGTGCATTCCTGTTGGAATACCTCTTGCATTATCTGAAATTAAACAAGAACCTTTTTTTGTAATAGTAACTTTAATAGTATCACAAAATCCTGCCATTGCTTCATCAATAGAGTTATCAACTACTTCATAAACACAGTGATGTAAACCATTTACACTAGTATCTCCAATATACATACCTGGTCTTTTTCTAACTGCTTCAAGACCTTTTAAAACTTTAATATTGCCAGCGCTATATTCATTACTCATTTGTGTGGTGTCCTTTTTCTATTTTTCTAAAACAATTGGCATTACAATTGTGTAAAATTTATCATCTTCTAAATAAAATGGTAAGTTTGATTCATTAAAACCAACTGTTATTTTTTCATTATTCGTCATACTTAAAAAATCTAATAAGTATTTTGCATTTACTGCTAAATAAAACTCTTTATCAATATTTAAATCCATATCAATTTGTGTTTTTGATTCTGTATCTTCATCTAATGATTCAAAAACAATTCCAGTAGAATTAAACGTAATTTTAATATTTGAAAATAAAGATGTTACTAGTTTGATTGATTCAACTAATATATTTTTTGGTAATGATAAATTGTATTTTAAATTTTGAGGAATAATTCTCTCATAATCTGGATATTTTCCATTTATTAATTTTGTAAAGAAAGTCATTTTATCATTTGATATTACAAGATTTGTATCATCATAGTTTATACTTGCTTCATCTAAAAAAAGTTTTTGTATTTCTATAATTGCTTTTTTAGGAATAATAAATTGTGATTCTTCATTATTGATATTTTGTAAATGAGAAATTGCTAATCTTCTTGTATCAGTTGAAACAAAATTAATTTTTGAATTTTTTATATCTATTAATGCTCCATTTAATTCAAACTTAGGATTGTTATTATCAATTGCAGGTGTAATTTTTCTTACTGAATTAATAAAATTTAATGTTGAAATATCTAAGTTTTTTAAATTATTCGATTTAGTTAATGATGGATATTCATTTGCATCATACATTGGTAATTTAAAAGTAGATTTATTTTGTTTGATAATTATATTATTAGAAACTACTTCAAATATAATATCTTCATTTTTTAATCTTTTAATAATACCAAGTAAATTAGAACCATTAGTTGTAGCTTTTCCATCTACGCTATCAGATATATTATCTATATGTGATTCTAAACCAATTTCATAATCTGTTGCTTTTAAAATTAATTTTCTATTTGTAGTTTCTAGATATATATGTGATGTAATAGAACTAGCATCTTTTTTCTCTAAAAAAGGTTGCATTGATGATATTACATTTTCAATGATATTTTTTGTAATTACAAACCTCATTTTATCTCCTATTTTTTTATTTAAAGTAGTGGTAGTAGTAGAGCATGTGAAAAGATGAAAATACATCTTAGCAAACGATTGAGTCGAAACTCTTTCATGTGATTAAACGAAATGAAATATTCACACCTTTTCACACAATCTCTTTAAACTTTTTTAAGTTTATTACTTTTACCACTCCTTATTTATAATTTTATTCTTTAAATTTTCTATAATTAACTTAAAGTTTTCGTCTTTTTCAATTAACTCATTTGCTTTTTTAATATTATGAGAAATTGAAGAGTGATCTTTCATTCCAACAAACTTTGCAATATCAGGCATTGAGTTATGAGTAAGCTCTCGTGCAAGATATATAACAACTCTTCTTGCATTTGCTACAGTTGCTGTTCTTTTCTTAGATTTTATATCACTAGGTTTTATATTAAGCTCAGATGCAACGATATTTATTACATCAGGTAGTTTAATATTTTCTTTTGTTTCTTTAATTTGATCTTTTAATAAACCTTGAACCATTTCAAGATTGATTTCTTGGTTTAATAGTGATGCAGAGGCATTAATTCTAATTAAAACACCTTCTATTTCTCTAATAGAGTTATCTAGATTTGTTGCAATAAAGTTAATAATTTCTCTACTTAATGAAATACCATTTAAATCAGACTTCTTTTCTATAATTGCAATTTTAGTTTCAAGTCCTGGAAGTTGAATATCAGCTGTTAGGCCCCATTCAAACCTTGATTTTAATCTATCTACTAATCCTGCAATTTGAGATGGTAATCTATCTGAAGTCATAACTATTTGTTTTTTTGCATTATGTAATTCATTAAAAGTATGGAAGAACTCTTCTTGAGTTTGTTCTTTTCCTGATAAAAATTGAATATCGTCTATCAATAAAACATCACATTGACGGTACTTAGATCTAAAGTGTTCCATATTTTTATTTTTAATTGAGAAGGTAAAATCATTCATAAACTGTTCAATAGTTACATAAATTACAGTTTGACCTTTTTCAATTGCGGCATTTCCAACTGCTTGAAGTAAATGTGTTTTTCCTAAACCAGTTCCACCATAAATAAACAATGGATTGTATTGAATACCAGGTTTATTAGAAACTGCTAAAGAGGCATTATAAGCCATTTGATTTGATGAACCTACAATAAATGAATCAAATGTATATGATGGATTTAGTATTGTACTTTCGGCAGTTTTGTTTTCTATTCGTTCTTTGATAATCTCTTTTTTTGTCTTTTTTTCACCTGCAATTTTTATTTCAATTGTAGGTTTTGTTCCATCATATATTTCAAAACAATGTTGAATTACATCTGTGTATTTACTTTTAATCCATGAGGCAATATATTTATTTGCAACTTCAAAAATTGCAATATTATCGTCAGATGATATTTTTTTATATGCAAGTTGCTTTAGGTATCTGTTGTAATCAGCAGAACTAGCTTCTTTTTGAATAATTGATAAAAACTCTTTGTTTGTCATTTAGTATTAACTCTTTTATTTATAAATAGTAATTATTATATCCAATTTTTAATAAAACTTATTAAATTAGAAATAAAGCAAGTTTTTTAGCTTAAAAAAGACAATATTTATCTTGATTGTAAATTTTACAAACTTTGGTACTTTTTTAATCAATTAAGTGTTGTACACATAGTGAATAACTCGTGAATAACTTGTGTTGATTAAGTGAAAATTTATGTAAATAATACCATTATACGGGCTTAGGAATAGGTGAATAAAAAAATGAATAAAAAGATTAAATAAGTGAAAATACTAGGAATTGACCCAGGAACAAGAAACTGTGGGTATGCAATAATAGAGAAAAATAGAGGTAGTATTAAGCTTATTGAAGCTGGTTTAATAAAAATAAAAACAACAATTTTACAAGAACAAATTGTTGAAATGACAGAAGGTTTTGATATGATTTTTGGTAAGCATAAAATAGATGAAGTATCTATTGAGGATATGTTTTATGCATTTAATCCAAAAACAGTAATTAAATTAGCACAATTTAGAGGTGCTATTTCTCTTAAGATTTTACAAGAATTTGGAAATTTTGCAGAATATACTCCCCTTCAAGTTAAAAGAGCAGTTACAGGTAATGGAAAAGCTGATAAAACACAAGTAGCTTTTATGGTAAAAAAACTACTTGGAATAAAAAAAGAAATAAAACCACTAGATATAACAGATGCAATTGCAATTGCTATTACACATTCTCAAAGAATAAAATAACTTTTATTATAGGTAATTTAGTTATAATTCGATTTATATAAAAATAGGACAATCAATGAAAAAAATAGGTATTTTAGCTTCATATAATGGAAGTGGCTTTCAAACTATAAAAAAGGCTTGTGATGAAGGTATTCTTAATGCACAAGTTAATGTAGTTGTATCTAATAACACAAATGCTAATGCTTTAAAAACAGCAGAGCAAATGGAAATACCTAACTTTATTATTAATGTTAAGAAATATCCAAATGAAGACTTAGATAAAAAAATTGCTGAACTATTTAAAGAGTATGATTGTGATTATATTTTTTGTTCTGGATATATGAAAATAATAGGTTCAAAACTAATATCTTCTTTTGAAGAAAAAATAGTAAATACTCATCCTGCACTTTTACCTTCAATTTATGGAGGCAAAGGAATGTATGGAAGATTTGTTCATGAAGCTATCATAAAAAATGGTGAAAAAAAATCAGGTGTTACTATTCATTTTGTAAATGAAAAATATGATGATGGTAAAATTATTTTGAAAAAAGAGCTTGAATTAAAAGATGATGAAACAGTAGATTCTTTAGAGGGTAAAATTAAAGATTTAGAGTCTTTAGCAATTGTTGAGGCTTTTAAAAAACTACTAGCCTAAGCTAGTAATTCTTATTTAAATACTGCGTCTAATTCTTCTGTTGTCTCAATAAATTTAACATCAGAAACTTTTCCATCAGTTAGAGTATAAACTGTAATTTTGTCATCTTGTGTAGTAAATGATTTACTTTGTTCTTCATCTACTAAAAGAATTGGAAATGGGTATTTTTTCATTTTTGGTAAAGCAATAAATTTAGAAATTAAACTAGGCATACCAGAAATATCTGCTATATATTGTGTTTTGTTAGTTTCTAAAAAGTTAGTATCTTTAGATAAAAGGTATTCTCTTACAATAACACTAGTACCTCTACTTTCTGCAACTAAAATAGTTTTTGTATCTGCAGAAATTTTGTGCATTTTCTCAAATTGATCTTTTATTTCAAATGTTGGTGTTGAGTCACCAATACTTAAAGCGTTTGCAAATGTTGCAACAAATAATAATACTGAAAATAATAATTTTTTCATTTTTTCTCCTAATTTTTAAAAATTATGAAAGTCTACCCATGAAAGGTTAATGAAAAGTTAAATTAAAAAATTAGTTTTATTATTTAGATAAAGTTGGTAAATGCCACTTTTTATAATAAGCTAATAATCGTAATGCCACTCCAAATACAAATACAGCAATTAACGTAGGGATACTTCTTAACCCAAATATATGAAGTCCATAAGTTATAAGTCCAACAATAATAGCAACCGTTGCATAAAATTCTGAAACTAATATAGAAGGAACTCTATTTATTAAAATATCTCTAATAGTTCCACCACCAACAGCTGTGATAAATGCAAGAATTAAAACGCCTAAGAAATTAAAATCATTCTCAATTGCTACAAGTGATCCTGTAATTGCAAAAGATACTAAACCAATTGCATCTGAAATAATAAAAGCTGTTTTTCCTTCAATATCATCACTTTTATGAAGTTTAAGGATTAATGAAATTATAACTGTTGCAATTACAAGTATTAGAGGCAAGGTATCAGTAAATACATAAGGTGTTTTTGAAGCTAAGACATCTCTTGTCATTCCCCCACCAAGAGCTGTAAGAAATGCTGAGATAAAAACTCCAAGAATATCAAGCTTATAATGTACTGCAATTAAAAATCCACTCAGTGCAAAACAGATTATTCCTATAAAATCAGCAATTTCTAATGCAGTCATTATTTACCTTATATATAATTTTTATTTTTGCTAGTATACTAAAAAAGCTATCAAAATCTGTTAAAAAATTGATAGTCCAGTTTTAGATGTAAATAGTTCTAAGGCTTTTGTACCTATTAAAGAGTTACCTTGTTTATTTAATTTTGGTGAATATACACAAATGGACATTTTATTAGGAACAATAGCAACTATTCCACCACCAACACCACTTTTTCCAGGAAGCCCAACTTTATAAGCAAAATCCCCTGAAGCATCATAGTGACCACAAGTAAGCATTAATGAATTTATTCTTTTAGCTTTTGATTCATTAATTAAGACTTCATTTGTTAATGGATTTATTCCGTGATTTGCTAAAAATAACATTGAGTTAGCTAATTGTTCCGTATTCATTTCAATTGAGCATTGTTTAAAATATGTAGAAATGACATCTGATATGTGGTTATTAATATTTTTATAGCTTTTCATCATATTTATTAAAGCTAGATTCATATATCCATGTTCTAATTCAGAATTATAAACTTCTGTATCAAATGATATTGTTGAATCATTTGCAGCTAAGCGTATAAAATTTAAAATATTATCAAAACTTTTTTCTTGGTATTTTGATAATAATGTATCTGTTGTTACAATTGCACCTGCGTTTATAAATGGATTTCTAGGAATACCATTTTCATATTCAAGTTGAACAAGGGAGTTAAAAGGATCACCTGAAGGTTCATGACCAACTCTTTTATATAAGCTTCTTCCATATAATTGTAAAGCTATAGTAAAAGTAAAAACTTTTGAAATACTTTGTATAGAAAACTTTGCATGAGTATTTCCAATATTAAATGTAGTTCCATCAAGTAATTTTATACTCATTGCAAATTGTTTTGGATTTATTTTTGCAAGAGCTGGAATATAGTCTGCTACTTCTCCTTTTTTATAAAAAGGTTGTATTTCTTCTTCTATTTCTTGAAGAATTTTTTGGTAATTTATCTCTATCATTGTAACTACTTTTTATATAATTATTTGATCGGATTATACAAAAGTATCCTTTATATTCTTGGGTAATTTGAGTTGTAATTAATAGAGTTTTGTTTCTTTTCTTAGCAAATGACAATGTATATAGATTTATTCCTTACTTTAAGCTTAGTTTTAGTATAATCGCGGAAATTTTAATAAAAAGAGATTAAATGAGAGATATTAGAAATATTGCCGTTATCGCACACGTTGACCACGGTAAAACTACATTAGTAGATGAGTTATTAAAACAATCAGGAACTTTTTCTTCACACCAAGAAGTAGATGAAAGAGTTATGGATAGTAATGATATTGAAAAAGAAAGAGGAATTACAATTCTTTCTAAGAATACTGCTATTGATTATGAAGGTGTAAGAATTAACATTATTGACACTCCAGGCCATGCTGACTTTGGTGGAGAAGTTGAGAGAGTTCTTAAGATGGTTGACTCAGTATTATTACTAGTTGATGCTCAAGAAGGTACTATGCCTCAAACTAAATTCGTTGTTAAAAAAGCATTACAATTAGGTCATAGACCAATTGTTGTTATTAACAAAATTGATAAGCCAGGTGCTGATGCAGATAGAGTTGTTGATGAAGTATTTGACCTGTTTGACCAAATGGGTGCAACAGAAGAACAATTAGAATTCCCAGTTGTTTATGCAGCAGCAAGAGATGGTTATGCAAAACTTGACCTAGAAGAGCCTAATGAAAATTTAATCCCATTATTTACAACTATTTTAAATGAAGTTCCAAAGCCAAAAGGTTCTGATGAAAATGGTCTTCAATTACAAGTATTTACACTTGACTATGACAACTTCATTGGAAAAATTGGTATTGCTAGAATCTTCAACGGTACTATTTCTATGGGCGAAACAGTAACTTTAGTTAAAGCTGATGGTGAAAGAATCAAAGGTAGAGTTACTAAACTTATTGGATTCAAAGGTGTTGATAGATTTGATATCCAAACTGCTGGTACTGGTGATATTGTTGCTGTTGCTGGTTTTGAAACAATTGATGTTGGTGATTCACTTTGTGATCCTACTAACCCAATGCCATTAGATCCAATGCATATTGAAGAGCCTACATTATCTGTTACTTTTGCAGTAAATGATTCTCCATTAGCAGGAACTGAAGGTAAATATGTAACTTCTAACAAAATTGATGAAAGACTAGTTGCTGAAATGAATACTAATATTGCTATGAATTATGAGCAAATTGGTGAAGGTAAATTCAAAGTTAACGGTAGAGGTGAATTACAAATTTGTATCCTTGCTGAAAACATGAGAAGAGAAGGTTTTGAGTTCTCTATTGGTAGACCAGAAGTAATTACTAAAGAAGAAAATGGTGTAACATTAGAGCCATTTGAGCATTTAGTAATTGATACACCTGATGAGTTCTCTGGAGCAATTATTGAGAAGTTAGGAAAAAGAAAAGCTAATATGACAAACATGGTACCAATGGGTTCTGGTTATACAAGGTTAGAGTTTGAAATTCCAGCAAGAGGATTAATCGGTATTAGAACTGAGTTCTTAACTGAAACTAAAGGTGAGGGTGTTATGAATCACTCATTCTTAGAATTTAGACCTCACTCAGGTGTTGTTGAGTCTAGAAAATATGGAGCATTAGTTTCTATGGAAAATGGTGAAGCTGTTGGTTATTCAATCTTCAACTTACAAGATAGAGGGATTATGTACATTAAACCTCAAGATAAAGTTTATAACGGAATGGTTGTTGGTCAACATGCAAAAGCAAATGACTTAGATATCAATCCTATTAAAGCTAAGCAACAATCGAATGTTAGATCTTCTGGTGCAGATGAAGCCATTAAGTTAGTTCCACCAAGAGTTATGTCTTTAGAAAATGCATTAGAGTGGATTGAAGAAGATGAGCTTGTTGAAGTAACTCCTGTTTCTATTAGAGTTAGAAAAAGAGAGCTTGACCCAACAGCTAGAAAAAGAACAGCAAAGAAAGCAAAATTCGCTGAATAAAATTAGATTTATCTATTTTTATAAAAGGATGAGCTTTTTAGCTCATCCTTTTTTTTTACAAAATTTTTAGACAAAAGGGTTTATATGTCCGATATGAAGGTATTTAGGATTAGACAAAATTTAATAAATATAAAAAAATAATAGGAGAATTTTTTCTCCTATAAAAAGGAGAAAAAATGGAAAATATTAAAGATTATATAATAGTAATTACAATTGAATTTATCACAGTATTTACTAGCTTTATATTTATTAGTAATTAGACTTATTATAAATTATGAAAATCTAATAGGCAAATAATAATTTGCTTTAAACTGTGAACTATTATCAAAGAAATCATTCTTCTCAAACTTTATGTATGAGGGAATGGTAGTAGCTTCATAACCACTATTTGGTAACCAATAGTGATATACCCATTGAATGAACTTTAAAATATCCTCATACTTACCTTCAAAAGGAAACTTTGCACATAAACCATCATACAAATTAAAAAATGGTAAATTACTATTTTCAACAATATCTGCTTTATCTACCATAATTGCAGCCACATAATGACAATCTTCAGCTTTTGTAATAATAGGATTATCATGGTAAATACCAACTTGAGAATAGTTTATGATATTATTTGTATAAACCCAAGCTTTTAACTTTTGCCATGTTTGTCTAGCATGTGTTCCTAAACCTTTTTCTCTAATATAATAAGCTACTTTTTTTTCTATTTTAACAATTTGTGCTTCTATTAGAGAAAAGTCTTTTTTAATAAGACTTAATGAAGAATTAGAGTTTATTATTTTGTCAGAGAATTCTTTATATCCACCTTTTCTCCATTGCTTTGGTGTTTGATTAAACCTTTGTTTAAAAGCTCGTAGAAATGATGTTTGAGAGCTATATCCACACATCGATGCAATTTTACTAATAGTTGAACCTTGATTAGTAATTAATAAATTGGATGCTTTTTGTAATCTAATTGATTTAATTGTTTCATATATATTTTCACCCATTTGTTCTTTAAAAATTCTATGAAAGTGAAACTTACTTACTTTAAATTCAATTGCCATTGCAGATATATTTATATCTGTATCGATGTAAGTATTTATATAATTTACCATCTCATTGGCTATTTTACAGTGTTTTAATGATGTTTCTTTCTTATGCATTTTCTAATCCATATGAGTTTTTGCATACTATAACAATAATAGAGTAAATAATTAGCACTAAATGATAATAAATTAAGCATTAATTATAAAGTTATAAACTTTTTTATTGGTTATTATTCTACAAAAGGATTAAAAATGACAAAAAGAGATTTAAGTATTGCATTATTTATAACATTTATTTGGGGTATTAATTTTTCATTTATAAAATTAGGATTATCTTCTTTAGATCCATTTATGTTAGCAGCACTTAGGTTTTTTCTTTGTTGTTTTCCATTAGTTTTTTTTATTAAAAAACCTGATGTAGAATTTAAATATATTGTTTCTTATGGTTTATTATTTGGAGTTGGACTTTGGGGCGTACTATATTTAGGAATGTACTTTGGTGTCTCAGCAGGTGTTGCTTCTATCGTTTTACAGTTAGGAGTATTTTTAACTGTATTATTATCTTATATAATTTTAAATGAAAAAATCTATATTCATAATAAAATTGCATTTATTGTTGCATTGATTGGAATTTTCTTGATATTTTTACTTGATGATGGAACAGTTACAGTATTAGGAATGATGTTTGTAATTTTATCTTCAGTATCTTTTGCCTTTTTGCAAATAATAGTAAAAAAAGCAAAGACTAAAGATGTATTTTCATTTCTAGTTTATTCAACACTTTTTCCACCTATACCTCTTCTTTTATTATCATATATAACAAATGGAGATGTTGTCTTTATAAATTTTCTTAGTAATATTGATTCTAATGCAATTATTTCAATACTTTTTCAAGTATATCCAACAACGTTATTTGGTTATTACATTTGGAATATATTGTTAAATAAATACAAGGTATCTCAGATATCTCCACTTAGTTTACTAATACCAATATTTGGTCTATTAGGTTCATATTTATTTTTTAATGAAGAAGTTGGATTTTATAAAATATTAGCTTCTTTGGTAATTATTCTAGGATTAGTTATAAATACTTTTGGTGCTAAAGTATTTACTAATTTAAAAAGAGTCGATAAAGACTAAAATAATAGAGATAACTTTCATAAAAAATTATAATATTAAATAAAATGAAAATTATCTCTATAGAAAAGGAAAGAAGAAAGTAAATCCAATTAGGATGATTGGCTTATATCTAGCTTTGGCTTATAGTAGGAGGCCATAAAACGTATTGTATATATTAAGTGCTAAGATACTTTTTACTTCTTGGTTTGAAATCAAAGTTATTAATCAGTTTTATTTTTTAATATTTATTAAATTGGAGGAAAATAAAATAAATACTGATGTAAATATTATGAAATTCATAAAGAAATTATATACTTCAATGATTAATGAATATTAAACACAAAGTTAAGATTAGTTAACAATTTTTTTAATTGATTTAATTAAGTCTTTTATTTCATCTTCACTTTGAGAAAAATGAATAGAAATTCTAATCCATCCTGGATTTTCTTCATTTTCTAAATCATCAATTCCTAGTAAATCATGACCATAAGGTCCAGCACATGAACATCCTGCTCTTGTTTGGAAACCTTTTGTAGATGAAAGCTTTGAACACAATTCATAAGGGTCATGGTTTTGAATATTAAATGAAACTATTCCAATATTATCTTCTTTCTTATTCCCATAAATTTCACAATTTGGAATATCTGTAAGACCATTGATTAACAATTTTTTTAAAGTATTTTTTCTTGTCTTTATAAAATCAAAACCAATTTCATTTCTGAGTTGATAAGCTAAACTTGCTCTAATTAATTGCAAGATCCCAGGAGTACCAGCGTCTTCTCTTACTTGTATATCTTTTTGATAAACTTGTTTTTGCTTATTTACATATTTAACTGTTCCCCCACCTGCAAAAGAAGGAGCGATTGTTGTATCTATTAATGATTTTCTTATAACTAATAAACCACAAGAACCAGGACCGCCAAGAAGCTTATGTGGAGACATAAACATTGCATCATATAAATGTGAAGGAATATTCATATATGGTGATGAAGCTGCTGCATCGAAGCAAATTGTAGCATTGTATTTACGTAATATTTTTGATATCTCTTCATATTTTGTGATAATTCCTGTAACATTTGAAGCTACACAAAATGATGCTATAATTTCTCTGTTTTTATTATCTTCAAGAACTTGTTTTAAATGTTCTAAATCTATTAATCCACATTCACATAAATTTATTCTTTGAATTTCACAAAGTGCTTCTCTAAATGAAACTTCATTGGAATGATGTTCATAAGGTCCAACAATTACTAAAGGTAGTTTTGACTTATCAACATTAATGTTATATCGTTTTTTAGTTGCTGGGGGAATATAAAGACCCATAAGCTCTTGAAAATTTTTAATAGCAGCAGTTGTACCACAGCCATTTGGAAGTATTGCAAACTCATCTGTAATTTCTAGATTTTTTGCTAAGTTTAATCTAGCCATTTCATAGTAATTACTTGTTGTATCTGCATTTGATGATTCTTTTGAATGAGTATTTGCATAAGTTTCTAAGACGTCATGTATTCTATTTTCTATTTGTCTAAAGGCTAGACCTGTTGCAGTATAGTCAAAATACTCTTTTTTATTTTTTCCAATAGTGTTATATCGTATAAAATTAAGAGTATCTGTATTTTCATTTAAAAATGGTTTGAAAATTTTGTTATTCATTGTTCTACTTATATAAAAGGATTAAAGTTCTCTTTTTGTAACTCGTTTGCTAAAGCACTTGCTTTAGTTGTTGGTGCATCTAATATAATTATATGACCACTATTTGTAAGCTTTAATTTTGAAGCATCATGTTTTTCAAGTGTAGTTGCAAGATTAATAATATCTGATGAGCTAAAGTTTAATGAATTAACTTTACATCCAATATAACTTTGACCTTCAATAGCACTATTATTTATTCCAAAGTGTTCACCTTTTGTAGCTGTGGAGTCAATTCCGATATCAATCTTTTTTATAGAAAAATTAATTGATGAATCTAAAATATTATTAAATTCATTTATTCCCCAAGTATCGATAAGTGAAGAAAAACTACTTTTATTAATGTCAGTTCTATTTCCATAATCTTTAAAAATATTTGCAATTGCTTTTGCCGTTTGAAGAATTTGAGAAGGTGTTATAAATCCTATATGTTGACCAGTGATTTTTACTGAAAATAATACTTTATTTGCTTTGTAACTATTTGCTTCAAAACTAATATCAGGAGTTTCATCTAAGTTACAGCCTTCTTTACAACCACTAATAGACATTTGTAATTTATTAGGCAAATTTGAAAACTTTTTGTTACCAATAAAAGCGTCATTTATATTATTTGCTATTTTACTTGTATCAATTAACTGTTTACAATCAACACTATTAATTGGACATGTGATAATACTTCTTACAGTATGTCCTGCTTCAAAAACAGTATTTAAATTTACATTATGTAAAAGATTAAAAACATGAGGTAAATCATGCATTTTTAACCATTTAAATTCAATTTTTTGGCCAGTTTTTATATCTAATGAATTTCTAGCATACTCTTTTGAAATTGATGCTAAAGTTTTTAATTGCTCAACATTTAATTGTCCAAGAGGAAGAGGAACTACAATTCTAAAATAATTTGTATTATCTTCTTGCTGATAAATTCCATACCATTGAAATCTAATTAAATCTTTAGAAGAGGGTTTTTCACCTAGAACTGCATAGATGTAGATGTCGCTTAAGACATCTAATCCATCCTTTTCTTTTTTGATATGTTCTATATTTAAAGCTAAATTATTTGACATTATATCGCCTTACAATTCCATTGAGGATAATTTTTTCTAATAAATGCATTTAATTCAATTTCAGCTTGAGTATAAACTTTTTTATCAAGATCTAATTGAGCAGAACCTTTACTTGAACCTACAATCATACCAGCACCAACAGTTGAGTTAGTGTATTTATCAATGATGATAAAACTTCCTGTATATCTATTTTCATGATATGGATCTACTGCTATTTCTCTATCTAATGAAACTGTAACTTGTGCAATATCATTTAATTCTAAGTTTTGAGCATCAATTTCTTCAAATGTATTAATATTCTTTTTAAATTGAATCTCATTAAATGCACCATTAAGTACTGAAGTCGCTCTTTTAATCACATAATTTTGATTTAAAGTTAATGGTGTTTCATCCATCCATACTACCATTGCAGTTAAATGATTTGATACTTTTGGAATATCAGTTGATTTAACAATCATATCTCCACGTGAGATATCAATCTCATCTTCAAGTGTAATAGTTGTTGCCATTGGAGCAAAAGCTTTAGGAATCGTTTCTACTGTTTCATCTTTTCCAATTGGTCTTAAATCTTTAATATCATTTGATACAATTGATTTTACTTTAGATGTTTTTCCTGAAGGTAATACAGTAATCTCATCACCAACACTAACGCTTCCACTGGCAATTGTTCCAGAGAATCCTCTAAAGTTTAAGTGAGGACGAACTACGTATTGGACAGGTAATCTAAATGAAGTATTCTCTTTTTCATGTATTGAAATAGTATCAAGTAATTCCATTAAAGGAAGACCATCATACCATGGTGCTTTTGGAGTATTAGTTAAAATATTATCTCCATCTAAAGCAGATATAGGAATAAATTCAATATTTAAATCTTCATTATGTGGAAGATTTGGAATAATTTCTTTATAATCTTTTTTAATACTTTCAAATACATCTTGGCTAAAATCAACTAAATCCATTTTATTAATAGCAACTACAAGGTTTTTAATTCCTAATAGTGAAGCAATATAAGAGTGTCTTTTAGTTTGAGTTAAAATACCTTGTCTTGCATCTATTAATATAATTGCAATATCAGCAGTACTAGCACCAGTTGCCATATTTCTTGTATATTGTTCATGACCTGGAGTATCTGCAATAATAAACTTTCTTCTTTCAGTTGAGAAGAATCTATAAGCTACATCAATAGTAATACCTTGTTCTCTCTCAGATGCTAAACCATCAACTAAAAGTGCTAAATCTATTTTATCACCAGTAGTTCCAGACTTTTTAGAATCTTTTTCTATTGCTGCTAATTGATCTTCAAAAATCATTTTTGAATCATAAAGTAATCTACCAATTAAAGTTGATTTACCATCATCCACTGAACCACATGTAATAAATCTACAAATTTCTTTATTCTCATGTTCTTTTAAATATGCTTCTATATCTTTTTCTATTAAATCTGATTGATGTGCCATCTTAAAAATACCCTTCTTGTTTCTTTTTCTCCATTGACGCATCACTATCAGAGTCAATTAACCTACCTTGTCTTTCACTTGTAGTACATACAAGCATTTCTTGAATAATTTCAGGTAATGTTGTAGCTTCACTCTCAACTGCACCTGTTAGTGGATAACATCCAAGTGTTCTAAATCTAACCATTTCTTTTTTTGCAGTTTTTCGTAATTCTTCTGGCATTCTATCATCATCTACCATGATTTTTGTACCCATATACTCAACTACTTCTCTCTCTTTTGAGAAGTATAAATCTGGAATATCAATATTTTCTAAATAAATATATTGCCAAATATCAAGTTCTGTCCAGTTAGATATTGGGAATACTCTAATTGATTCACCTTTTGTATGTCGTCCATTATAAATATTCCAAAGTTCTGGTCTTTGGTTTTTTGGATCCCATCTATGGTTTTTATCTCTGAATGAATAAATTCTCTCTTTAGCTCGTGACTTTTCTTCATCACGTCTTGCTCCTCCAAATACTGCATCAAACTTTTGGATATTTAAAGCATTTTTTAAACCTTCTGTTTTCATTACATCTGTATGCACTGAAGATCCATGTTCAAAAGGAGAGATATTCATTTCAATTCCTTTAGGATTTGAATATGTAATAAGTTCCATTCCTACTTCTTTTGCACGTCTATCTCTAAATTCAATCATTTCTTTAAATTTCCATTTAGTATCTACATGCATTAAAGGTAATGGTGGTGGTGCTGGATAAAAGGCTTTTTGTAAAATATGTAACATTACAGAGCTATCTTTCCCTACACTATAAAGCATACCAGGGTTTTGAAACTCTGCTACTACTTCTTTCATTATGTGCATTGATTCAGCTTCTAGCTGTTTTAAATGCGTTAATCGTTCTTGACTTATTTCCATCTCTATTCTTCTCCATTAATTTACGAATCACTCAAATTTAAAGTTTGAATTCATCTTTTTTGAATTTTACTTAAACTAGGTTTATTTTTTGTGTAGTCCACATTCTTTATGTTCTGGGTTTTCCCACCACCATCGTCCTGCTCTAATATCTTCGCCAGCTTTAACTGGCCGTGTACAGGGTGCACATCCAATACTTGGGAAGCCCTTGTCGTGAAGTTTATTATATGGAACTTTATTTTCTTTTATATAATCCCACACATCATCTTCGTTCCAGTTTATTAAAGCATTTACTTTTATTAGTTTAAAACCTTCATCGTATTCAACAAGTTTCATATCAGTTCTTGTTATACTTTGAGATGCTCTAACACCTGTAAACCAAATATCTAGACCTTTTAAAGCTCTTTTTAGAGGTTCAATTTTTCTAATCCCACAACATGTTTTTCTTTTTTCAATACTTTCATATTGACCATTTACACCTTGTGTTTTATAAAGTTCTTGAACATCATTCTCATTTGGAAAATATACATCCATTTTGATGTTATATTTTAGGTTCGTTGCATCCATTACATCATAAGTTTCTGGATGAAGTCTTCCTGTATCTAAAGTGAAAATTTTAGCGTCTTTATTTATTTTTAAAATGACATCTGTCAAGACTTGGTCTTCTGCTGCTAAACTTGAACTTAATGCTGAAGAATATTTATAATGTTTTAAAAAATATTCTATTACTTCATTTGTAGATTTATTTTTTAATTCTTCGTTTAACTTTTCTGCTATTTCTTTACTCATAATTCACCTTATATTTGATAATCATTTGCTGTTGGTTTTACTCTACCTAAATCAATTTTGTTCCATGCTCTCTCGTGAAAATAGTATAAAGCCATTTTTGTGAAAAGTTCTATTGAACCAATTGATGCTGCCATTGCTAAATTACCAGTAATAAAATATGAGATGATTATTGTATCTAGAGTTCCAATTGTTCGCCATGATATGGTCTTAACAACTGATCTATAAGCTTTTTCCTGCATTCTAATTTCCTCTCATATTTATTTGTTATACGAGAGCGAAGAGTTTTTACTCTTCGTCATAATCATATAACCCTGAACTTAAATATCTTTCACCAGTATCACATAAAATAGTTACAATTGTTTTACCTTTATTTTCAGGTCTTAATGCAACTTGTTTTGCAATATGTGCATTTGCACCAGCAGAAATACCAATTAATAAACCTTCTTTTTTAGCTAAAGCTCTAGAACTAGCTATTGCATCTTCATTTGATACTTGGATAACTTCATCATAAACTTCAGTATTTAATACATCAGGAACAAATCCTGCACCAATACCTTGAATTTTATGAGGACCTGGTTTACCACCACTTAATACAGGTGATGCTTCAGGTTCAACTGCAATAATTTGAACATTTGGATTATTTGCTTTTAATACTTCACCAACACCTGTAATTGTTCCACCTGTTCCAATTGCAGCAATGAAAATATCAATTTTCCCATCTGTATCAGCTATAACTTCTTTAGCAGTTGTAAGTCTGTGAATTTCAGGATTAGCTGCATTTCCAAATTGTTGAGGAATAAATGAATTTTCTGTTTTTTCACTTAATTCAACAGCTTTATCAATAGCACCTTTCATTCCTTTTTCAGGCTCAGTAAGTACTAAATCAGCACCTAAAGCTTTTAATAATCTTCTTCTTTCAATACTCATAGATGAAGGCATAGTAAGAATTAATTTAATTCCTAAAGCTGCACAAACACCAGCTAGTGCAATACCTGTATTTCCAGATGTTGGCTCGATTACTGTTGTATCTTTATTAATTAAACCTTGCTCTAAAGCAGAGTTAATCATATTTGTTCCAATTCTATCTTTTACAGAATGTGATGGATTCATAAATTCACATTTTCCTAAAACAGTTGCTCCACTTTGCTCACTTGCACCTTGTAATTTTACTAGAGGTGTATTACCTATTAATTCTGTTATGTTATTTGCATATTTCATTTTATTTTCCTTTATATACTGTAATGTAAAAATTCGTTATATTTATCTTGATAATCATCTAGCTTTGCTAAGTTCATATCAAATAATTTTTTCATATTTTGTTTTGATTCATCAAAAAAGATATTTAATATAGGGTTTGATGTTTTTGCATCAACTACATTTATATCACCTTCAAGCGCAACTAAAATATCTAATACTTTTATATCTTCTGGCGCATGGGCTAAGATATAACCACCTTTTGCTCCTCTAATACTTTTTACAAGTTCAGCTCGTCTTAACTTACTTAATAGTTGTTCTAAGTAATTTTGAGGAATATTAGCATTTGATGATATCTCCTTAATTTGCATTGGAGTTTTTTTATCATGTTTGCTAAGTTCGTACATGGCGGTTAAACCATATACACCTTTTGTTGAAATTAGTGGCATCTATATATCCTCTAGTTTAAAGCTTGAGTTAAGTCTTCAATTAAATCAACAGTGTTTTCTAAACCAATAGAAAGTCTAATCGTAACTGGTTTAACACCAACTTTTGTTAACTCTTCTTCTGTTAATTGAGAGTGAGTTGTAGATGCAGGATGAACAATAAGTGATTTACTGTCTCCAATATTTACAACAACACTAAATAGTTTTGCACTATCAATTACTCTTTTTGCTTCTTCATAAGATTCAACATCAAAAGAAATTAATCCAGATGCTTTTCCACCTTTAAAATATTTTTGAGCTTTGTCATAAAATGTATCAGTTTTTAAACCTGGATAATTAACCGCTTTTACTTTTGGATGTGCTTCTAAAAACTCTGCAATTTCTAAAGCATTATCAGAATGTTTATCAACTCTTAAAGCTAATGTTTCTAATGTTTGAATTAGTAACCATGAGTTTAATGGAGTTTGAACAGCACCAATATCTCTTGCTAATGATAATCTAGCTCTTAAACAAAAGTTTGGAAGAGGAACATCTGTATAAACTAAGCCATGATAAGAAGCATCAGGAGTTGTAAAGTCTGAATATCTATTTTCATTTGCTTTAAAAAATTCTGCTAAACCATCTCTTTCAACAATAATTCCACCAATTACAGTACCTTGACCATTTGTATATTTTGAAGTTGAATGAACAACAACATCAACACCCCATTTGATTGGGTTAAATAAAGCAGCAGTTGCTACTGTATTATCACAAATAGTTAAAACACCATGTCTTTGTGCAATTTCAACTATCTTTTCCACGTCTGCAACTGCAATTTGTGGGTTTGATAATGATTCAAAGAATACAGCTTTTGTATTTTCATCTATTTGTTCTTCTAAATTGGAAGCATCTTCACTTCTAAATATTTTAGCTTCAATTCCAAATCTTTTAATAGTATGAGTTAGTAATGTAACTGCACCACCATATAACTTGTCAGAGATTAAAATATTATCACCAGCTTTAGCAACATTTGCTATTGCATAAAAGATTGCAGTTTGTCCACTTGAAACACATAAAGCTGCTGCTCCACCCTCAAGCTGAGCAAATCTTTGTTCTAATACATCTGTTGTAGGATTATTTAATCTTGTGTAAATTGGTCCTAATTCTTTTAAAGCAAATAAATTTGCAGCATGTTCAGCATCTCTAAAGGCATATGCAGTAGTTTGAGCAATTGGCACAGACATTGAACCATAACCTTCTTTTTTATTATAGCCTCCGTGAACTGCAATTGTTTCGTTTTGCATTTTGTAAATCCTTTTTTGTTTTATTTATGGTGAAATTATAGAATTTTTTTATTTTAATGTCAAGTGATTTAATCATATTTAATTAAATAAAGCCTATTAAAATACTTGTATTTATTAATTTATATTAATAAAAGAGAAAAAAAATTATTTTATAAAACATTATAAAGTCCTATTTTAAGACATATATAGATACTTTAAAAATTTTATAAATTAATCATGATTAAAAAACAAAGAATTTTAAAATTTGTTAGAATTATTTCAAAATATTAGTAGTTGATTAAATTACTATGGATTTATAATTAAGATTTTTGTATAAAAAAGCTATACTTTAAGAGAATAAAAGGTTAGAAATTATGAAAAAGAATGTATTTGAAAATATTATAATAGATAAAAGCAAAGAACAATTTTTCCAATTATTTAAAAATGATAATATAAAAATAGAAAAGATTGTTTCAAATGGACAAAGTTCACCAATTAATTTTTGGTATGAGCAAAAAGAAAATGAATTTGTTTTAATACTAAAAGGCAATGCAATTTTAGAATATGAAAATAATGAGCTAGTTTTAAATGAGGGAGATTATATAAATATTCCTGCTTTTACAAAACATAGGGTAAAATACACAAATAAAAATGAGCCAACTATTTGGCTTGCGATATTCTACTAAAGTAGGGGTTATCAAGTGCGAAGTTTTTTAATTTTGATTTTAATGACAAGTTTTTTATCTGCAAATGAAGTAGGTGCAATTGATTTAACAATGACATGGGTAGGGTTTCTAGTTCTTTTTGTATTTGTAGTTGCTTATTATTTTATTGCTAATGAAGAAAAATATAAAATAGATAAATCAGTACCTGCACTTTTTGTAGGAATAGTCTCTTTTTTATTAATAGCGGTTTATTATTATATAAATGATTTAAATATTCATGCTGTTCATGATGAAGCAGAAAGTGTTATTTTAGAAATTGCCGAGATAATTTTCTTTCTTTTTGTGGCAATGACATATATTGAATCACTTATACATATGGGAGTTTTTGATACTTTAAAATATAAGCTTATTTCAAAAGGCTATTCTTATCGAAAGCTATTTTGGCTAACAGGATTTTTGGCATTTTTTATCTCACCTCTTGCTGATAACTTAACAACTGCACTTATTCTTTCAACTGTTTTAATTACAATTGAAAAAACAAAAAAAGAGTTTTTAGTCCCAGGTGCTATAAATATAGTAGTTGCTGCAAATGCAGGTGGAGCTTGGTCTCCTTTTGGTGATATCACAACACTTATGGCTTGGACATCTGGAAAAGGGCATTTTGTTGATTTCTTATATTTATTTCCTTCTTCAATTTTAGGATATTTAGTAACAGCTTTTTTACTTTCTAGAGTTGTTCCAAATACAAAACCAGATTTTGATCCTATAAATGAGGAAAAACCCCAAATGAGAGAAGGTGCTGTTAGTGTAATTTATTTAGGTGTTTTCACTATTCTTTGTGCAGTTTTATCTCATCAGGTTTTAGATTTTCCTGCTATGTGGGGAATGATGTTTGGTCTAGTTCTTTTAAAACTTCATGCTTTTAGACTTGCAAAAAAATTTGGTAAGGACTATTTTGATGTTTTTGAATCTATGTCCAAAATTGAAAATAATACTTTAATGTTCTTCTTTGGTATTTTAGCCGCTGTTGGGGCTTTATATTTTATAGGGTGGCTTGATTTAGCTGCTGTAATTTATAAACCTGAATATTTAGGTCCTATTTTATCAAATATAAGTATTGGTTTCCTTTCTGCAGTTATTGATAATGTTCCTGTTATGTCTGCAGTTTTAAAAGCAAATCCTGATATGGATTTATCAAATTGGATGCTAGTTACGTTGACAGCTGGTATTGGTGGTTCTTTAATATCTTTTGGTAGTGCAGCTGGTGTTGGAGTTATGGGAAAACTTCCAGGTATTTACACTTTTAGTTCTCATTTTAAATATGCTTGGACAATTTTACTTGGATATTTTGTATCAATAGCAATTTGGTATTTACAGTTTCAAGTTTTAGGATTAAATTGAGTATAATCTTAAAAAATACAGAATCCTAAAACAAGGTTGGTTTTGAAAATAGCAATAATAGGAGCAGGGGCTGCTGGAATAATAGCAGCAATAACTGCTAAAAGATTAAACAAAGATATTCAAGTTGATTTATTTGATGCAAATAAAGGTATTGGTAAAAAGATACTAGCAAGTGGAAATGGAAGATGCAATATCTCAAATAGTGATGTAACACCTAAAAACTATTTAGGAGAAAACCCTGATTTTACATCTTATGCTTTAAAAGAATTTGATTTTAAAGCTTTTGAAAAGTTTTGTAAATCAATTGGCTTATTATTAGATATTAAAGAAACAAACAAAGTATATCCATTATCAAATGAAGCTAAATCAGTTACAAGACTACTTGAACTAACACTTGATTCTTTAGACGTTAAAGTGTATCTAGACTCATTAATAAAAGATATAGATAAAGAGAATGAAAAGTTTTCAATCAAAACTGAACAAAGAGAGTTTGTAGGGTATGATAAAGTTCTTATATCAAATGGTCTAGGAGCAGCACCACAACTAAATGCAAATGAAAGTGGGCTAGACTTCGCCTCAAAATTTGAACATAGTTTCAATCCCACTTATCCATCACTTGTTGGACTTCATACAGATGTAAACTATCACTCTCGTATGCAAGGAGTTAAAAAAGAGTGTAATGTATCACTATATATAAATGGACAGTTAGAACAAGAGATATTTGGAGATGTATTATTTACTAAGTATGG
>Ga0193954_1000136_pt1 | contig 42538 bp, 41 predicted proteins | sample BB_5_MG_FD_140340 | JGI IMG/M metagenome (GOLD analysis project Ga0193954, IMG submission 140340) | Microbial mat bacterial communities from the Broadkill River, Lewes, Delaware, United States - BB_5_MG | ecosystem: Environmental > Aquatic > Freshwater > River > Microbial mats | place: USA...
ACACTTGTATTAAAGGCAATTAAATCATGTTTTGTTACTGCTTCAATCTCTTCAATTCTTTCAACAGAAAAAGTTGCATTTTTAACAATCTTTTTACAATCTTCATCTGGAATAAGTCCAAGTTTATTCCAAGCTTTTACAGCTGCTTTTTCAACTTCTAGCCATGCTGCATATCTTGCGTGTTGTGTCCAATTATCACTCATCTCTTTTCGTGCGTATCTTTCTACCATTAAAAATCCCTCAATAAATATTTTTCGTGATTTTATCTAAAATCTCTTTAATATGTTTCATTACACTATTAGAAAAGACTCTCTATAAAATAGTAAACTTTATGATACAATAACATTCAGAAAGAAGGTTTCATGAAAAAATACATCTACATAATTGTAATTAGTACTTGTATGCTCGCACAAGAACTCATTACTCCTATACCTATAAATATAAATGTTGATGAGAAAAAAGCTGAATTAGGCAACAAATTATTTCATGATAAAAGACTTAGTAAAAATAATACTATCTCTTGTTCCTCTTGCCATATAATTAATGAAGGGGGAGATGATAATAGAGCAGTCTCTTATGGAATAAATGGACTCAAAGGTACAAGAAATTCACCTACTGTTTTAAATGCTACATTTAATACTAGTCAATTTTGGGATGGCAGATCAAGTGATTTAAGAGAACAAGCCATAGGTCCTATACATAATCCAGTTGAGATGGGTTCATCATTTCAAGAAATTATTGAAAAATTAAAGAAAGATAACTTTTATATAAAACGTTTCAGTATGATTTATGATGATGGTATAACTGAAAATAATATCATTGATGCGATAGTTGAATATGAAAATACTCTCATTACCCCAAATTCTAAATTTGACAAATATTTAAAAGGTGATAAAAATATTCTTACAAAAAAAGAAAAAGAAGGATTTCAACTTTTTAAAGAATATGGCTGTATATCTTGTCACAATGGTGTAAATATTGGTGGAAATATCATGCAAAAATTAGGAGTATTTGAAACATTTGAAACTACTGATTTTGGTAAATACAATATAACAAAAAATGAAGAAGATAAGTTTTATTTTAAAGTACCTAGCCTACGAAATATTCAGCAAACATCACCGTATTTTCATAATGGACTAACTAGTACACTCAGAGATGCAGTAAATAAAATGGCTTTTCATCAAGTAGGATACATATTAGATAAAGAGGAAACTGATAAAATTATTTTATTTTTAAAAACATTAGATGGAGAAATGAGCTTTTTGGAAAAGACTTATGAATAAGAGAATATTTAATACATTTTTTTTATTAACAGTCTTAGGAACTCTTGCATATTTTATTAACAATGCAAAAATACAAAATAGCAATTTTTATAATATTACACAAAATATTCAACAAATTATCCTTTTAAATAAAGATTTAAATTTATATTTAAAGAATACTTTTAAATACAATAATTTTGATATTGTTCAAAATAAAATTATTTCAATTCAAAATAATTTTAAAAAATTACAAATAAATAAAACATTTGAAGATACTCATGAAAAAAATCTTATCAATTTACCCAATAAAGTTGCAATTGCATTAGAAAAAAAATTTGAAATAATTAATAAAATAAATTCTCATAGAGCTATTTTAAATAAATCGTATATTATCATTCAAAAATTAAAAACCAAAGATACAGATTCACATTTTGATAATCTTTATACAAAAATAATGACTCTGGATAAAAACCCTGCCGTTCGTTTAAACGAAATATTACAAAGAATAACACAATTACAAAAAAAATATTCTTTTAAATATAGTAAGTTTTTTCTAAAACATTGTAAACTAATTGTTTTGTATAATATAGAAATAAATAAATCAGAAAGCAAACTAAACAACATAGGCTTAGAACAGTTACTCATCAAATTACAAGACAACTATAATATGTATTCACAAAAAATAATTCAAAGAGCTTATTTATCTATCATAATCCTATTTATCTTATTATTACTCTCTTTATTAATTTACATTATATATGATTATAGACTAGTACAATCAAGAACTGAACTTAAACGGTTTAGAAAAACAGTTGAAAATAGTGATAATATTATTGTAATAACTGATGAAAAAATAAGAATAAAATATGTAAATACAGCATTTACCAACATAACTGGCTATACCCTAAATGAAGTGAAAGGAAAGAATCCTAAAATTCTTAGCTCTGGGAATCAATCCAAATCGTTCTATGATAACCTTAACCAAACTATTTATGCTGGAAAAAAATGGAGTGGTGAATTTATTAATGTAAATAAAAATGGTGATATTTCTTATGAACAAGCTACAATTACACCTGTTTATAATGAGAAAAATAGAATTATTGAATTTATTGCAATAAAACTCGACACAACAAAAGAAAAATTATCACAAGATCAATTACATAAAAAAGAAAAATTATTACTCCAACAATCAAAAATGGCCGCAATGGGAGAGATGCTTCAAAATATTTCACACCAATGGAGACAACCATTATCACTTATCTCTACTGCTTCAACAGGATTACTGGTAAAAAAAGAGATGAGTATTACAACAACTATAGACGAAGAGATAAAAATATTAAATACTATAAATGATGCAACCCAACATTTATCAGAAACTATTAATGCATTTAGAGATTTTTTTAATCCCAATAAAGAAAAAACAAACTTTAAAATAGGAGATGTTTACAAAAAAACTATTAATATAATTAAATCTAAATTTAAAAGTGTAGATATTAACCTAATTGAAAATATAGATAATATCTCAATTACAAATTTAGATAATGAATTAATACAAGTTTTAATGAATCTTCTTAATAATGCAAGAGATGTTCTTGTTAGTTCAGAAACTCAAAATAAATTAATTTTTATCAATATATATCAAGACAAAAATAATGTAATAATAAGTGTCAAAGACAATGGTGGTGGAATAGATAAAAAAATAATTAATAAAGTCTTTGAACCTTATTTTACTACAAAACATCAATCTGATGGAACAGGAATAGGGCTATATATGTGTCAAGAGATTATTAGTAAACATATGAATGGAAAACTAACAGTAACGAATCAATCATTTATTTATCAAAATATAAATTATAAAGGTGCCGAGTTTAAAATTATTTTCCCTAAGAGATAATATTTAAATTACTCTCTTAGCTGATAAGTAATATCCCCTGCACCTACACCTAAAACCAAACCTTCTTTAATAGTTCGAATAACTTTATCATTTTCTAATAATTCAAGTTTACCTTGTGTTGTACGTATTTTTGTACAAAAAGTTGTATTATAGTGTGCAAATTCTTTTTTAAAATCGATCTCTTTTATCTCTTCAGCAACACTCCACACAGGAAGTATGATAAGCTCATCACAACCTTTAAAACACTCCTTAAAAGCATCTAAATTATCAATTGTTCTGCTGTATTTATGTGGTTGCCAAATCACGATTTTACTTTCTAGTTTTTTATACTTATTGTAAAGATTTACAGACTCTAGTGTGGCTGTAATTTCAGTAGGGTGATGTGCATAATCATCAATAACTATTAAGTTTTCACTTTTTTGGACAATATCAAAACGTTTTTTAATACCTTTGTATTTCGATAAATTTTCTTTAATTTTATCTAGATCCATTGTTTGTGATGCAGCTAAAATTGCACATGCTGCATCTATTGCAATATGAACTCCAAAGCCCCAAACTTCAAACTCTCCAAAATCTTTTAACAAAAATTTTGTATATGGTTCATCATCTTTTAATATAAATTCTATTTTATTGATATCTTTTGATGGATATAAACGAATTGCATAGCCTTTATAATTTTGTAAAAATTCATCTTCAGCATTGATTACTCGAAGTTTTGCAATATCTAAAAACTTTGTATACGCATCATAAAATCTTTTTTCATCATAATTATAATACTCCATATGTTCAGGTTCTGTGTTTAAAACAATTGAACAATATGGATGCGATAAAATAAAACTCTCATCACTTTCATCTGCTTCAAAAGCCAATACTTCATCAATATATCTAAAATTTGAATCAAACTCTTTACTAATAGCTCCAATGATGGCAGAACTTTGTAAAATAGCACTTAATATTGCAGTTGTTGTACTTTTTCCATGAGCCGCACATACACAATAGTTTGTCGTTTTTTGCATTATAACACTCAAAGCTTCTTTTCTAGGAAGTAAAACTAACTCTTGTTTTTTTGCTTCTAAGATTTCTACATTATCATTTTGTACAGCAGCACTGTATATAACAAGATCTTGCCCTTGAATTGCAGATGAGCATTGAGGAATAGTAACATTTATACCCTCTTTTTCTAACTCTTTCGTAATAGGTGTAGATTTTACATCTGAGCCACTTACTGTATATCCTCTATACTGTAAAAAACGTGCAAGGGCAGATAATCCAATTCCACCTATACCTATGAAGTGTACTTTCATTTAATTAAGCAAGTGACTTAATTCTTCAAATTCTTTTTGAAGTAAATCTTTGTGTTTTGTTAAATATTCTTTTTTATCAAATTTAAAATCTAATATAAAATACCCATACTTGTCTTCTGAATGAGATTGTTCGTGCATCACATTTTCTTCGTAAAAATGATCCATATCACTATCTTGTGAACAAGCAATCAAATGAACATTAAACGCTTCAATAAGTACTGTATCTTCACAAATTTGAGTTAATATAAAAAATAACTCTTTTGCCCCTTTAGCATTTCCCATACTCCATTTTTCAATAGCATGCTCGTAAAAACTTCTAATATAATAGATGTCATCATTATCTAGACTTAACTTTTCATCTTCTTTGAGTCTTTGCTCAATCCCATCAAATGCAGCTTTTAAAATCTCTTGATAAACAATATGAACTCGCTCCTCATCTAAATCTAATACAAGAAGTGAATCAAGTACTTGATAAAGTCCTGATAAACTTTTTGATTCTAAGGCTTTTTTTTCTAAATCTTCTAAACATTCTAAAAATTCTGGATTTGTCCTAGCTTCGTGTAATTCGTTTGGTTCCATATATCAATTATCCTTTATTGTGCTGTATATCTAGTCATAAACTCATTTAGCCTAGTTAATACTTTTTTTGTTTTCTCATTATTCTCAACTAATGCAATTCGAATATAGTTTTTTCCTATTCCATTTCTTCCTAAAAAACTCCCTGGTAATACTTTTATATTTTCTTCCCTATAAAGTTCTTGTGTAAATTTCAGTTCATCTTCAACTTCTAGCCATAGATAAAAAGTAGCCTGTGGGATATCTGTCCCTAAAATATTTTGAGCAATAACAAAATTTTCTTTATAAATTTTTCTAAAATCTTCTACATGATTTTCATCATTCCAAGCAAGTGCTGCTGTTTTTTGTAAAGGAAGAGGTAAAGCACATCCTACATACGTACGATATTTCATATAATCTTTTAAAATATCTTTATCTCCTGCAATAAATCCACTTCGTAATCCTGGTGCAGAACTTCTTTTTGAAATAGAGTTTAACACTAAACAATTTTTAAATGTTTTATTTCCAGCTTCCATACAAGCTTCAAGTAAAGAGATTGGTTTCGTGTTCTCATCAAAATACAATTCACTATAACACTCATCATTAATCAGTACAAAATCATATTTAATTGCATTTTCTACCCATTTCACCAACTCTTCTTTTGAAATAGTTGCACTTGTAGGATTACTTGGATAATTTAATATAACTAAATCTGCATCTTGCATCTGTGAAGGGGATAAACTTACTAAAAAGTTATTTGCCTTAGTCATATCCATATGAATAGTTTTAGCATTACTCGCTATTGCTGCACCTTCATATATTTGATAAAAAGGATTAGGGTAGGCTATGGTTGCATTCTCTTTACCAAAAAGTAAAAACTGTGGAAAATTAAACAATACTTCCCGTGTTCCAAAAGTAGGTATTATCTCTTCATTTTGGATCTCTACAGAAAATCTCTTAGAGATAAAATTTCGCATTGCCTCTTTTAAATAGTTTTCTCCAGAACTTTTTGGATATTTATTTAAAAATTCACTACTATTTTTTAATTCGTTTTGAATAAAATCTGGTGTTGAAAATTGAGGTTCACCTATAGTTAAACTACTTAATTCATATTTACTATTTGGTGTCACATCTTTTAATAATTCATTTAATCTTTCAAATGGGTATTTTTCAAAATTGTACAAGTCAATCCCTTTACTATATATATTACGCGATTATATCAAATGAATGGTTAAATTTTATGTATATATCCAGTTTTTGGCTCGATTGCTATTTCTGTAAAATTATTTTCTTTATCAAATAATTTTATTCTACACTGTTCTAAAATCTCTTTTATATTTGCTCCTAGTTGAGAATAAATTTTTCCATCATAACCAAAACTAATTTGTCCTATTGTTGAAGTTGTATTACAACTCACATCAACTTGATCGATTCCATACTCTTTTGTTAGCAATATTTTTTTACTCTTATCATTCAGTTTATCTTCTTGACAGGCATTAGAGTATAGATATTTATTATTCAGTGGGTCTTTAAGTGTATCTATTTTCTTATAATGTGCTGTACCACCATCAGTATCACTATACACAATATAATACAAACCTTTATATTTAGAAGAACAGTTTAAAAACTTTAATGTCCATCTTTTTTTCTCCCATTCATCATCTTCGATATTGAACTTATTATCAATATGAGATATATATCTTGTATAATTTAAATATAAAATAATTTTTTGTGTTGCTAGATTTAATTTTGAAACTTGATTTTTTAGAAGGGATTGGGAGATGATTATAGAGATAATAATAAGTACAAATAGTATCTCCAAAAGAGAAAAAGAGTGTTTATTTTTTGTGATTATTCTGTTCTCTTAATTTATCTTTTTTACTTTTTCTTTTCCCTTTAACAGGAGCTTTTCCTTTTTCTTTTTTCACTACATCACCTGTTAGTTTAAAACCTTCAATTTGTTCTCGCTCTAAAAAGATCTCACATCTTTTTTCAATAAGTTTAAAATGTTCAAAATCTTCAAGACTGACAAAAGAGATAGCAGTCCCTTTTTTCCCCGCTCGACCAGTTCTTCCTATACGATGAACATAATCAGCAGGACTTCTAGGTAAGTCATAGTTAATCACACAAGATATATCATCTATATGAAGCCCACGACTTGCTATATCTGTAGCAAATAAAATCTTAATCTTTTTATCTTTAAATTCATCAAGTGTATAGTTTCTATCTTCTTGATCTAAATCTCCATGAAATGATTCTGCTAAAAAACCATATTTTCTGAATTTAGCCGCAAGATTATCTGATGCTCTTTTACTTGCCATAAATACAAGAACTTGACTCCATTTATTTTTTCTTATTAGGTCTTGAAGTAGAGGGCTTCTCTTTTCTTTATTTACTTCAATCACTCTTTGATTTATATTTACAACCGTAGGCTCTTCATTTTCAATCTCTATACTTACAGCTTCTTTTGTGATACGAGAAGCTATTTTTAACATCTTTTCTGGATAGGTTGCAGAAAAAAGTAAATTTTGTCTTTGTTTAGGTAACTGTTCTAATATCAAATCTAACTCTTGGGCAAAACCTAAATCAAGCATTTTATCTGCTTCATCTAAAACAAAATGTTCTACAAAAGATAAATTTATTTGTTTTTTATTAATGATATCAAGTAATCTACCTGATGTCGCAACAATTATGTCGCATCCTTTTTGAATACTGAGCAGTTGATCTCCAATACTCTCTCCTCCAATTACAGTCACAACTTTAGGCTTGATTTCGAACTCTTTACTAAAGTTCTTTATCGTATTTGAGACTTGAATAGTGAGTTCTCTAGTTGGAGTTAATATAAGTTGTTTAATTTTAGCTTTTTTAGTTCTTTCATCTTGTTGCCATAAGTTAAGTAAAGGAAGAACAAAACTTGCAGTCTTTCCACTTCCTGTTTGTGCTTTTGCCATCACATCTTTTTGTTCCATTATAAGTGGTATAACTTTTTCTTGGATAGGAGTAGTTTTAATATAATTATAGTAAGTTAAGGCTTTTTTTATCTCAAGTGATAAATTAAAAGTATCAAAATTCATTTATAGTCCTTCTATTTTAGATTCATATTCTTCTAAAATATCATCTAGTTTTGTTTGCGTAACTTCTAGTTCTTCAAAACTCTCTTCTATCTCTTTTTCATATTTTGTTACTTCACGTGAGAGTTCTATTACTTTACTATTATCATTTTTATTTGAAGCTTCCATCAACTCTTTATGTAAAGACTCAACAAGTTCTTCGTTTTTCATAATTAAGTTTTCAAGTTTTTCAACCGCTTTTTTAAGTGGACTTGTAATTTTACTTCTTTCTTGAACTAATGCACTTCTAAGTTTTTTATTCTCTTTTTTATTTATTTTTGGTTTTTCATCTTCAGTTTTGATTGTCTCTTTTATATCAGACTCACTCTCTTCATCCCAACCAATTTTTTCTAAAAACTCATCATAATTACCATCAAAGTATTCAGCTTTATCTTTTGCAAATACAATCAATCTATCACATACTTGTCTTAATAACGCTTCACTATGTGTAACAATAATAGCAGATCCGTCAAAGTTTTTAATGGCAGTAGTTAAAGAATCTATCGAGTCCATATCAAGATGATTTGTAGGCTCATCAAGAAATAAGATATTTACTTCTCTAGCAATAATTTGCCCTAACATCACACGACTTTTTTCACCACCTGAGAGTAATGATATCTTTTTCTTTGCAGTCTCACCTGGAAACATCATCGACCCACAAATGTTTCGTACTGTTGATTCTGCTAATTTTGCATTGCCTAAATAGATCTCATCCATAATTGTATTTTTAGGATTTAAATGAGAAATATTTGTTTGACCAAAATGTCCTACAGAAGTCGTACCATGATAATCTATCGTTCCAGACAAAGCAGTTAACTCTTTTGCTATAGTATTTAATAAAGTTGATTTACCTTTACCATTTTTACCAATGATACCTAGAACTTCCCCTTTTTTAAGTGTAAAAGAGATATCTTTAAATAAAATAGTATCACTTGTATATCCAAATGACAACTCCTTTATATCAAGTAAAACTTTTGCTGGTGTCTCTTTAAAGTTAAAATCAAACTGTAAAGTATTATCAAATCCTAAACTCTCCATTCGATCCATTTTTTCAAGTAATTTTACTTTTGATTGTGCTTGAGCAGCTGTTGAAGCACGTGCTTTATTTTTAGCGATGAACTCTTCAAGCTCTTTTACTTTTTTATCTTGAGATATTTTTTGTTTTTCATATAACTCTTCATCATCTTTTAGTTGTTGATAAAATTTATGAGTATCTCCAGCTAGTATACTCAAAGATTTTCTTGTCAATCCCATAGTATGAGTGGTAACTGCATCCATAAAATTTCTATCATGTGTTATAAGTATTACTTCCCCATCAAAAGAACGCAAGAATGACTTTAACCATCGTAATGACAAAATATCAAGATAATTGGTTGGCTCATCCAATAACAACATATTTGGTTCAGTTATAAGAAGTTTTGCTAAATTTATTCTAATTTGATATCCACCAGAAAATGATAATGGTGATTTTTCTAAATCATCTTGTCCAAAACCCAATCCAAAAAGTATTTTTTCAACTTTGTATACGCTAAACTTATCATCTTCTGCTAAAGATAATGAAACTTCTTCTACTAACGTTTTTTCACTAAACTCCAAGTGTTGTTTTAAAGCACCTATTTTATAGTTTTTTGGAATAGATAACTCTCCATCATCATAAAACTCTTCTTCTAAAATAATTTTAAATAGCGTAGATTTACCACTACCATTTCTTCCTACTAAACCTATTCTTTGTCCACTATTCATTCGTAAGTTTACATCATTAAAAAGTTCTTGTGTTCCATATCGTTTTGATATATTTGTTAATTGTATCATTGTTCTCTTTTATTCTTTTATTTCTAATTTAAAGGTATTTAGATTTTGTATATAAAATGTTTTTATCACTTTATGTCTATATTTTATATAAACTACCATATCATTTTTATTATACTTTTTATTACTCAATAAAATATTTTTATCATAATTTATTCCATAAAACTGTAATCGTAATGCAAGTTTTTTGTTATCTGTTTTTAGATTTTTAATATCAAGTTTTTTGAGCTCCTCTGCTAACTCTTTTACTATATAGTGTTCTTCTGCAACATGGTTTGAACTGTCTTGAATATATAAATAGAGTGTTTTATTAAATACCAAAAATAAATAACTAACCACTAATACTGCTAAGGAAACTCGTAACATAAAATAGTGAGTATTACGAAACTCTTTTAATCGTACTTTTAAACTATGTATAAATAATCTTACCATTAAAGGTATAGCAATCACTACAAATGGTGCAAAATCATCAATAGCAATTTTTTGTCTCAATGAAAAAATGAGTGATAATCCCAATGCAGTCATAGCGATATACCAGTATAAATCTTTTTCCCATTTTATACCTATTCGATATAAAGAATAAAAAAAGTATAAAAATAATACTGGAGAAAAAATCGTTGCATAAATAGCAAAAGTATCTAATAAATATCCTCTTGGTGATCCATGCATATCAAAACCATATATAGTCATTGATAGACCAAATAAGGTTAAAGAAACCATTAACAAAGTATTGTCTTTTTTATGTAAGGAGTAAAAAAACAATGCTAAAAATAAAATAGCAAATGAATTATCGATAAATAAAAAGAGTACCAATAAAATATAATACTCTTTCTCTTTGAGTTTATATAAATACAAATACAGTAAAATAGAAAAAATCACAATGATTGATTCGTTAACTAATAGTGCAGCACTATTTACACCTGGCAATAACATAAAAATTGAGATACTAATAAGTCTATCTCTTTGGCATTTAAAATAATCATCTGTTAAAAGATATAAGAGTATTGCACTGCCTGCATAAAAAATAATAAAAGGAACTCTTAGTGCATAATCATTTTGACCAAAAATAGAAGTGGAGAAATTTGTGATTATAGATAATGTATTTACCTGCTCGCTAAAATATACACTTGCTTCTTTAGCAGAGATACTATAAGTATCTACTAAAAATAACAGTACAACTATATGAATTAACAGTAACCCAATAAAGCCTATAGTATATTTATTTATTTGCATTGTATTTATAATTTTAAAAAATTGTCTATTATTTCATGTCCATATTCACTCATTATCGATTCAGGATGAAACTGAACTCCATAAATATTTTTATCTTTAATTTTTAAAGACATTATCTCTTCATCATCTAAACTTTTTGATGTAACTATAATATTTTCAGGAAGGTTGTTTTTATTTACTGTTAAAGAATGATATCTTGTCTGTATCATTTTTGTAGGTAAATTATTAAATAATAAATCATCACATAAAATCTCTATTTCTGATGTTTTACCATGCATCATATTGGGTGCTTTTATAACTTCCCCTCCATATACTTGTGCAATACTTTGATGCCCTAAACATATTCCTAAAATAGGTGTATGAGAAAATTGTTTGATAACCTCTAAACACACTCCTGCTTCATTTGGAGTTGCAGGGCCTGGAGATATAATAATTTTCTCCGGATCTAAATCTTTTATCTCTTCAACTGTTAATTCATCATTTCGTATTACTTTTAAATCTGCACCTAACTCTAAACAATATTGAACAATATTGTAAGTAAAACTATCGTAATTATCTATCATTAAAACCATATTTATATCCCTAAATCATACATTTGAACTATTCCTGACAATTCATCATTTTTATTTATCACCACTAAAGAGTTTATTTTATTTTCACTCATTATATCACTCGCTTCTACAAGTTTTGAATCTTCTGAAATACGTTTTGCTGAAGTTGTCATAATATCTTTTGCCATTAACTTAAAAAACTTTTCTTCTTGAGATTCCATAACACGCCTGATATCTCCATCAGTAATAATACCTTTAATCTTGTTTTCATGGATAACTACAACCAATCCACATTTCCCATCTGTAATGGTATGGATGATAGCTTTAGCATCTGCATTTTCACTACAAGTAGGTAAATTCTCTTTTTTCATAACATCTTTAATTTTAGTAAGAAGTCTTCTTCCTAAACTTCCACCAGGATGAAATAATGCAAAGTTTTCATCTTTAAAATCTCGTAGTTTCATTAAAGAAGCTGCTATTGCATCTCCCATTACTAAAGTAGCTGTTGTTGAACTCATTGGAGCTAGTTGTAAAGGACAGGCTTCTTTATCTATTGAAATATTGAGATGATAGTCGCTATTATGTGCTAAAGTAGAGTTTGGTTTTCCACTCATTGCAATGATGATATTTTCTTGAGATTTTAAAAAAGGGATAAGTTTTAACACTTCATCTGTTTCACCAGAATTTGATATCAATAATAAGATATCATCTTTTTCTATCATCCCCAAATCACCATGATATGCTTCCCCTGGATGTAGAAAAAAACTCGGTGTTCCAGTACTTGCTAATGTAGCAGCAATTTTTTTCCCTATGATTCCAGATTTTCCCATTCCTGAAATAATAAATTTTCCTTTTGTATTAAAAACAGCATCTATTGCATTTCCAAAGTCTTCTGTCAATAAATTTGATAACTTTGCTATTTCCTTTGATTCTATTTCAAAAACTTCTTTTGCTATCTCATTTATATTCATTTTTTAATACCTTATCTTTCGTGTAATATTATATTATTTTAGCATAATACCACTTACGATATTCAATATCCTTATTCTTCTTTATTATTATAAATAAATAATCCAGCCATTCCACCAATAAGAACAGCCATAATAAAGACAACCATTATAATATCAAGAGTTCCCATTTTGTTCCTTTTCTTTTAATTGTCCACACGCAGCACTAATATCAATCCCTTTTGACTCTCTAATAGTACACATTAACTTTTTACTCAGTAAATATTCTTGAAACTTTACCATACTGTTTTTTGATGGTCTTTCATAAGTTGTTCCTGGGAATGGATTAAAAAAAATAAGATTTACTTTTGCATCAATTCCATTTAAAAGTTTTACTAATTTATCAGCAGACTTTATATCATCATTTTGATCTTTAATTACAAGATATTCAAACATCACTTTTTTTCTAGCATCAATAGGAAAATCTCTTACTGCATCAATAATAGATTTAATATTATACGCTTTATTCATAGGGATAAGTTCTGACCGTAAATCATCATCAACAGCATGCAATGAAATAGCCAACTGAACCCCAAGATTAAGTTTTCCTAGTTTTGCAATCTTTGTACTTAATCCACTAGTAGAGATAGTTTGACGTCTAGTACTTATTGCTAAACCATCTAAATCTGAGATGATTTTAATTGCTTTTACCACATTGTCAAAATTATCAAGGGGTTCACCCATTCCCATATAGACAATATTTACAGCTTTATTTTCTGCAATATTATTGTCTTTTTTAAGGTAACTTATTTGGGTTACGATTTCCCCTGGAGTTAAATCCCGTACAAAACCACCTTTTGCTGTTAAACAAAAAGTACAGCCAACTTTACAACCAACTTGGCTAGATACACAAAAAGTATATTTTTCACTTTTTGTAATATTTCCATTTTCATCTTTTTGTTTATCTTTCATCAATAACAATACAGCTTCAGCAGTTTTTCCATCTTCGTATTGGAAAAGATATTTTTTAGTTCCATCAGAACTTTCTTCTATTCTAACTATTTTACAAATATCAATTGGATAATTTTCTTCTAAATTAGCTTTTAAATCTTTTGGAATATTTTTCATATCATCATACGATGTAACATATTTTTTATATATCCAGTTGTATATCTGTTTTGCTCTAAAACTTGGTTTTATATTATCTTGTAATTCTTTTAAAGTATAATCATATATTGTTGTTCTCATTAATTTTTTCCTTTGTATTCCACAACTTAAAGGGTGAAACTATTCACTCTTTTTTATCGTTGTTCCACGTGGAACAACGATTTTTCTTAGTTCTAATTCTTCCATTAATTTATCCATTGCATCTTTATGATTAGATATGAAGTCTTGATGTGCATCTTTATTTGTATAGTTTGTTACAACAAAAATTCCTTTCACATCTATATCAAATTCTTGTGCAATTTTTACTACTGAAAAAAACTCCATATTTTCAATACCCACACCATACTGTAAATATTCTCGTCCTAGTTTTTCATTTGTGGTAATATAATTTGAACTATTTACAATCGTATCACTTTGAAATTTCTCATCTTCACATTTTAAAACATTGTCTATTGGAGTATAAGAATTTCCGTCTAAAAATGATAATTCTAAATTTGAAGCGCTTGAAGATTCTACTATATCAAATATATTATAATCTCCATAACTCCCAGCGCTACCTATAAATAATATATAATCTGGTTTATCAAATAAACATAATTGGGTAAGATTCATAGCACTTTCCACTAATCCTACCCCAATTGTTGTCGCAAATGGAAATGTTTCGCTTTTACCAGCACATACTATCATTTAGTTTCCTTTATCTCTTGATATAAATAATAAATCATTATTTACATTGTAATTTGTAATTTGTATTTAATACAATTGATTGTTTTGTTTGAGAAGGTGTTATATTCCTGCTAGATGAATTCTCCATCATAACACTTTTAGAGTATCTTTGAGTATAATTATTTCTATAGTTTTTATTTATAGTAATATTTTTTATACTACATCCATCATCAATTTTCTGAATATAGTTCTTTATCCATTTAATTGATTCTATTCTCATTGCATCAATATTTTTTTCATAAAGTTCAGTACTCACTACCCATCGTAAGTTAGATACTGATAGCTTTACTTTTTTGCTGTTCATATTATTTTTAATACTATTTATATCATCAACAAATTTATTGAGATCCTCATATTTTGGAGTTTCTATTATGTAATGCAAAGACCCACGGTAACCAATAAATTTTTGTTTATTGTTATGATAAGAATATTGTGGCATTAAATTATAATTTCCATTCTTTTTTGTTACAGTTAAATCATCATTTATAAAATCTTGAAAAAATTCAATTTTTTCATTTATAAATGCAACTTCTTTTGAATCTATCTGAATAGTAATATTAGTATTTAATGTATCATTTTGAATATCTTTACTAAACGACTTACTAAATTCAAGTTCATAAGAAAGTAATAAACTTGGTAAGATAGTAAGCAGCGACAAAAGTTTAGTTTTCATTTTATAACCTTACTGGAATATTATTTGAAGCTAAATATCTTTTTAAATCCATAATATCGATTTCTCTGAAATGAAAAATCGAAGCAGCAAGAGCAGCTTCAGCTCCACACAAAAATGCATCTTTCATATGATCCATAGTTCCAGCTCCTCCAGAAGCAATCACTGGAATATCGACAAGTTTACTAATTTGTCCTGTAATATTAGTTTCAAATCCAGCTTTTGTTCCATCTGCGTCCATAGATGTAAGAAGTATCTCTCCAGCACCTCTATCATAAACTTCTTTTGCCCATTGTAAAGCATCAAGTCCAGTATCTTCTCTACCACCTTTTACAAAAACATGATAAGAACCATCTTTTACTCTTTTTACATCGATAGCAACTACAATACACTGACTACCAAATCTTGATGCCGCTTGATTTATGAAATCTGGATTAGTAACTGCACTAGAGTTTATACTTACTTTATCACAACCTACATTTAATAAATTATAAATATCTTCAAGTTTTCGTATACCTCCACCAACTGTAAGTGGAATAAAAACTTCTTTTGCAACTTTTTTCACTACATCAACTATAGTATCTCGCCCTTCATGTGAAGCTCCAATATCTAAAAATGTAATCTCATCTGCACCCTCAATATTATATCGTTTAGCAACTTCCACAGGATCACCTGCATCTCTTAATCCAACAAAATTTACACCTTTAACAACTCTTCCATTATCAACATCTAAGCAAGGTATAATTCGTTTTGCAAAATAACTCATTTTTTTTCCTATTATTATATATTCTTAATTATATCCAATGGATTATAAACATCTAGTATTTTAACAAAAAATAAACAAATTGTTCCATGTGGAACAATCTTAGCTTCATATACTTATCTTATTATAAGAATAATTTTGATAGACTCTCCTTTAATATGACAAACATTAAAGCAAAAAAGAGATTTGGACAAAATTTCTTAAAAGACGATAACGTATTAATAGAGATCATCCAATCGATGCCCCAAAACGATAACCATATTGTAGAAATAGGGCCTGGCTTAGGTGATTTGACAAAAAAACTTGTCAAGTGCAAAGATGTAACAGCGTACGAGGTGGATAGAGATTTATACTCTATTTTGCAACAAGAGTTTCAAAAAGAATTAGAAGCCAATAAATTAAATATCATCTTAGGTGATGTTTTAGAAAAATGGAATCAAAATAATTCATTATATAATAGTAAGTATGACATGATTGCTAACTTGCCTTATTATATAGCAACAAATATTATATTGAACGCATTTGATGATGACAATTGTGAGCATATCATTGTAATGGTTCAAAAAGAAGTTGCAGATAAATTTACAGCATCGTGTGGAGATAAAGAATACTCTTCGCTTGGTGTAATAACACAATTAGTTTCAACCGAGGCAAAAACAATTATTGTTGTTCCTCCTGAAAGTTTTAATCCACCACCAAAAGTGGATTCTGCTGTAATCTATATCAAAAAAGATTTAGAAAAATCAGTCAGCGTTGGATTTAAAAAATTCTTAAGAGGTTGTTTTACACAACCAAGAAAGAAATTAATTAAAAATTTATCTGGATTTTATAATAAGAAACTTTTACTAGATGTATTTAACGAATTAAATATTCTAGAAACTGCAAGACCTCATGAAGTTGATGCCTCTTTGTATAGCCATATTTATACAAAGGTAACAAATAATGGAAGAGAAAAAAGTACAACCTGCTAATCCACAAGCAGAAAAAACACAAAAAAAAGCTGAACCTGTAAATTCAAATAAGCCTGAAAATACAAACCCTAATCAAAATCAAAAAGGGAAAACAGCACCTCAAAAAAGAAAACCACCTGTAAGTGGTAATGGCTGGACTAATGACTTAAAAAAGGCATTTGAAACAAATGAAAGAATACAAAAAGAAAGATTAAATCCACACAACAAATTAAATCTTAAATCAGAAGCTAGTATCAAAGTTACTCCACTTGGTGGATTAGGTGAAATTGGTGGAAATATGATGATTGTAGAAACAGATAACTCTGCTATTATTGTAGATGTTGGTATGTCTTTTCCGGATGATTCAATGCATGGTGTTGATATTTTAATTCCTGATTTTACATATGTAAGACAAATTAGAAGTAAAATTACTGCTATTGTTATTACTCATTCACATGAAGATCATATTGGTGCTATGCCATATATCTTTAAAGAACTACAAGTTCCAATTTATGGTACATCATTACCTTTGGAGTCAATTGGTTCTAAATTTGATGAACATAAAATGAAACAACACAGAAGTTACTTTAGAGCTGTTCAAAAAAGAAAACCAATTAAAATTGGTGATTTTGAAGTTGAATGGATGCATATGACTCACTCTATTATAGATAGTTCATCTTTAGCAATTACTACTGAAGCTGGTACAATTATTCATACTGGAGATTTTAAGATAGATCATACACCTGTAGATGGTTATCCTGCAGATTTACATAGACTTGCATACTATGGTGAAAAAGGTGTATTAGCACTTTTAAGTGACAGTACAAACTCTCACTCACCAGGTTTTACAAAAACTGAAAAAACTGTTGGACCTACATTTGAAAGAATTTTTGCAAAAGCAAAAGGGAGAATTTTAATGTCAACATTCTCTTCAAACCTACACAGAGTTGCACAAGCAATTCAAACTGGTATAGATCACGGAAGAAAAATCTGTGTTATTGGTAGAAGTATGGAAAAAAACTTAGATATTGCATTAACTTTAGGGTATTTAAAATTTCCAAAAGAGAATTTTATCGATGCACATGAAGTAAATAAATATCTTGACAAAGAAGTTTTAATTGTTACAACTGGTTCTCAAGGTGAACCTATGTCTGCATTATTTAGAATGTCTATTCATGAACACAGACATATTAAAATTAAACCTGAAGATACTGTAGTATTATCAGCTAAAGCAATTCCTGGAAATGAAGGAAGTGTTTCTGAAATAATTAACCAGATTCAAAAAGCAGGAGCATCTGTAGCATACCAAAACTATACAGATATACATGTATCTGGACATGCTGGTCAAGAAGAGCAAAAACTTATGTTAAGACTTTGTAAGCCTAAATTCTTTTTACCTATTCATGGTGAATACAACCATGTTGTAAGACATATCCAAACAGGTATAGACTGTGGTGTATTAGAAAGAAATACTTATATTTTAAGTGATGGAGAGCAAGTTGAAATTGCACCAAAATTTGTAAAAAAAGTAAAAACTGTAAAAACTGGTAAAACATATATAGATAACCAAAGAAATAGAAAAATTGGTGATGATGTAGTTATCGATAGACAAACAATGGCTAATGAAGGTGTAATTATGATTGTTGCACAAATTTCAGAAAATGAAAGAAAAGTTGTAGGACCTTCAAGAGTTAGTTCTTTTGGGATGGTTGACTCTAAACAAGAGAAACATTTCGCAAAAGAGATTGAAGATATTTTAGCAAACTTCTTAGAACATATTAAACCAGGTATTTTACAAAATACGAGAGCCGTTGAAGAAGAGTTAAGAAAAGTTGTAAGAAAACATTGTATTAGAAAATATAGAAAATATCCAATGATTGTACCAACAATTTTTGTTCAATAATTACGTAAATTTATAAAATGTTCCATGTGGAACAAATTAAAAAGGGAAGTGATAGATTCACTTCCCTTTTTTAATACAAAAAAGAAACAATAAGCAACAAATTTAGATATAATGCCAATATTAAAATAAAAGGAATAATCATGGGAAATAATGACAATAGAAATGAAGATGAAGGTAAAACTAGATTAAATAAGTTTATCTCACACAATAGTAGATTTAGTAGACGTGAAGCAGATGAGTTAATAAAAGCAGGTAAAGTATCAATTGATGGTAAAGTTATCGGTGATTTGGCAACAAAAGTTGGTTTTAAAACAATCGTAAAAGTAAATGGTAGAACTGTTAAAGTAGATTTTTCAAGACCTTCTACAGTTATAGTATATAATAAACTAAAAGGTGAAATAGTATCTAAAAATGATCCACAAGGAAGAAAAATCATTTATGATACAATTGACAAAAAGTTTAGTCACTTTATACCTGTAGGTAGACTTGATTTTGCAAGTGAAGGGATGCTGTTACTAACTGATGACCCAAAAATTGCAACCGCAATCATGACTTCTGACTTAGAAAGAGTGTATAAAATTAAAATTGAAGGTGAAGTAAGTAAAGCAATGATCAGTGCTATGGATAATGGAATAACACTTGATGATGCAACTGCTGGTGCTTGGGATCACACAAAAACAATAAATATGGAATTTAAACCATTTTTGGGATATCAGGTGCAAACAAGTACACCAAAATATTCTAAATTAAAAGTTGCTATCTCTGAAGGAAAAAATAGAGAGTTAAGAAGATTTTTTGCACACTTTGGAGCAAAAGTAGTTGACTTAAAAAGAGTAAGTTTTGGTGGAATTAACTTAAATAATTTACCATCTGGAAAAACAAGATACCTTGAAAGAGATGAGTATGATAATTTAAGAGATTTTATGAAACAACAAAATAAAATTAATAGAAAGAAAAATAACGAAGATCTTTACGAAGATGAATATTAATCTAGCAAATACTTTACGACCTAAAACTCTTGAAGAGTTTATAGGTCAATCTCATATAATATCACCAAACAAAGCACTTTATAAACTCATCATAAAAAAAGATATCCCTCATCTATTTTTTTATGGACCACCAGGAACTGGAAAAACAACACTCGCTAAAATAATATCAAAAAGCAGTGGCTATGATTTTTATAATATGAATGCGACTAGTCTAAAAATAGAACAACTACGTGATATATTTAAACGTCATGACAATGCATTGATTAAACCACTTATTTTTATCGATGAAGTACATAGACTTACTAAAACACAACAAGAAGTTTTATTACCTATAATGGAAAATTATGAAGCGATTATAATAGGAGCAAGTACTGAAAATCCATTTTTTTCATTAACCAATGGAATACGATCAAGAAGTTTTATCTATGAATTTAAAACATTATCATATCAAGAACTTAATAGATTACTCAATAAAGCAATAAAAATACTTGATATAAACATAAATAAAGAAGCAATTGATTATCTTATTGTTAGTAGTAGTGGAGATGGAAGGGCTTTATTAAATTTAATCGATTTTGCTTCTAAAATAGATTCTAATATCACATTAGAAGTTTTAAAAGAGTTACGTATGAATAGTATGGGGGATGGAGTTAGTTCCTCTCAAAGTCACTATGATATTACAAGTGCAATGATAAAATCTCTTCGTGGAAGTGATATAGACGCTGCATTATATTATTTAGCAAGGTTAATTGATGGAGGTGAGAGTGTAGATTTTATATCAAGACGTCTTGTGATATTTGCTAGTGAAGATATAGGAAATGCAAACCCACATGCCTTAAACTTAGCCAATAGTACCATGCAAAGTTGTAATAAAATTGGATTTCCAGAATCTAGAATAATATTAGGGCAGTGCGTTATTTATTTAGCCTCGTGTCCTAAATCAAATTCCTCATATAAAGCTATAAACCAATCTTTATCTTACGTGGATAATGAAGAAGTATTAAATATCCCCATACATCTTAGAGATGCTCACATAGGATATAAATATCCACATGATTTTGGAGGGTATGTAGAACAACAATATTTAGAAAAAAATATAACTTTTTATGAAAGTAAAAAAATTGGTTATGAAAAAACTCTTGATGAATGGATATCTAAAATTAAGATATGATATAATTACAAATAAAATATAAACAAATTTGGAGAAATAAATGCAACACCTTATTACAACAGCCGACTTTTCAAATGAAGAGATAATTAAACTTTTCGATGATGCAAAACTATTTATAGATTTAAAATCAAACAATCTTTTAAAAGGAAAAATAATAGTTACATTATTTTTTGAAAACTCTACACGAACACGAAGTAGTTTTGAAATAGCAGCAAAAAGACTTGGAGCGGATGTAGTAAACTTAGAAGTACAAACAAGTTCAACAAAAAAAGGTGAAACAGTAGAAGATACTATTGCAAATTTAGATGCTATGAAACCTGATGCTATTATTATTCGTCATAGTGATAGTGGATTACCTGCTAGTTTAATCAAACACGTAAGTTGTCCTATATTAAATGCAGGTGATGGTAAAAATGCACATCCTACACAAGCACTATTGGATTTATATACAATTATGGATCATTATAACTATGATGTAGAAAATAAAAAAATAGCTATTGTTGGAGATGTTTTAAACTCAAGAGTAGCTTCATCGAACTTAGAACTTTTACCTAGATTTGGTATAAAACCTATTTTAGTTGCTCCTAAAGAGTTTCATGTTACTTCAAAATATAAAACAGTAAAAAATATTAAATCAGTAATAGATGAACTTGATATGATAATGAGTTTACGAGTACAACATGAAAGACACAATTTTTCTAGAACAGAAGAAGAATTAGAGATGAGTAAACAAAAATATTCAAAAAAATACTGTATTACTAAAAAACTCATAAAAGATAGAGATTTACTTATCTTACATCCAGGGCCAGTAAATAGAAATATTGATATAAGTGATGAAGTTTTAACAGATCCTAGATCAAAAGTATTAGAGCAAGTAACAAATGGTGTAGCAGTGAGAATGGCTTGTTTAAAAAAACTAATTTTAAAACAGTAAAAATTTGAATTTACAAGAACAACTTAACTTTTATGGTGAGAAAAAAGAACCTTTTTTCTTCATCATAAACTACGATAAATCTCAATATGAAGTAATAGCACTCAATAAACTTCCAAATAACATAAAATTTCAAATATCTGAAAATAAAGAGTATAAAAAACATAATCATAAGTTAGAAAAAATATTTACAAATTTTGATAGTTATAAAGAAAAATTTGACCTGCTGAAAAATGAAATTAAAAATGGTAATACCTATTTATCAAACCTTACTGGCATCACTAAAATAAAAACTCATTTAACCTTAGATGAAATATATAAAGATGCTAATGCAAGATTTAAACTAAATTATAAAAATAAATTTGTTTGTTTCTCTCCTGAAAGATTTTGTGAAATTAAAAACAATACAATATTCACGTACCCAATGAAAGGGACAATAGATGCAAAAATAGAAAATGCAAAAGAAAAGATTTTAGAAGATAAAAAAGAGTTAGCAGAGCATACTATGATTGTAGATTTATTGAGAAATGATTTATCTATAATTGCTAAAAAAGTGCAAGTGGAAAAATTTAGATATTGTGAAAATATAGAAGCAGGGGAAAAAGAACTTATACAAGTGAGTTCTAAAATATCAGGAAAACTAGAAAATGACTGGCATGAAAGAATAGGGGAGATTATAACCTCAATATTACCTGCAGGAAGTATCACAGGTACTCCAAAACTAAGAACTCTACAAATACTTGATGAGATAGAAAAATATGAAAGAGGATACTTTACCGGCATTTTTGGAGTGTATGATGGAGAAAAATTAGATAGCTCAGTAATGATACGATTTATAGAGCAAGACTCTAACTCAAATTTCATCTACAAAAGTGGTGGTGGTATTACAAGTGATAGTGATGTATATAAAGAATATCAAGAGATGTGCGATAAAGTATACATCCCATAAAGGCTAAGTATGAATTATTTTGAGACTATTAAATGTAATGGTGAAGAGATATTTAATATCACTTATCATGAAAAAAGAATATCAAGAACTATAGGAAAAAATATCAATTTACTTGATTATATATATCCACCAAATAACGAGTTACTAAAATGTAAAATTCTTTATAATGAAGATGATATTTTAGATGTTGCTTTTAGTTTTTACAAAAAAAGAGAGATACAATCATTTCAAATAATCATTAATAATGAAATTAACTACAATAAAAAATTTGAAAATAGGGATTTAATAAATGAATTGTTTTCAAAAAAAGAAAAGGCAGATGAGATTATTATAGTGAAAAATAACCTTATAACTGATACAAGTATAGCAAATATAGCTATCTATATAGAAAGTCAATGGTATACCCCTAAAAAACCATTGTTATTAGGGACAACAAGACAAAGATATATTGATAATGGAACACTAAAAGAGATTGATATTGATATAAATCTCTTTAAAAAAGCTGAAAAATTTGCTCTTTTAAATGCGATGATTGGTTTTAATGAAATAGAAGACTTTAAAGTATTATTTTAGAACTATTTTAAATCATCAATAACTGGAATAAGTATTTGATTAAATTTATAACTATCATACGATAATAGATCACTATCTGTACTAAAAAATTTCACTTTTCTTTTTTTAAACATTTCAACTTTTAACGGTAAAATTTGTAAAACATTTTGCTCTTGACTCAATCTTTTTATAGGATTAGTTTTTTCAGAAACAACAATAATATTTTGATTAAAGATTTTCGATAAATTATTCATATGAGAAATTAAATTTTCTCTTTTTACATCACCAATAGGATCTATATCTAATATCTTTGGAGTAATTTTCAATTGACTTGATATATCAAATAAAATAGGAGAAATCTGTTCATACAGCTTATTATCATTTAATAAAACCAATGAACTTTTTAATGAAGATATGTTTTCACTTCCAATTTTAAAAATAGGTATTTTTAATGCAATCACATCACTTACAATGTCTCTGTAGTTTAATAAACTCCTTGTTAAAACAATCATCCCCATATCAAATTTATACTTATCTTCTTGAAGTATTTTTCTCATCCCTTTACTATGATAATCCATACTAATAGTCAAATTTTCTACATTTTCTAATAACATTTTGATTTTATTGATAATATCAACAGTAGTATGTCGAGTGATTTTTACAATCAATTTGTAGTTTTTTAATCGTTTATGCAATATTTTAATATCTTTTATAGCATTTAAAATCTCTTTTTCATTTTGTATATGCATATCAATATAGAGATATATATTTTGTCCAAATGGCATTGGAAATTGTGCACTTGATTTTGATACTGCACTATAAACTTGCAATAAAACATCTGGCTTTCCTATAATTACAATAATATCATTTGGTTTTATAATCAGCGAATTTTTTACTGTTATTAACTGTTGATTTCTATATAATGCAACTATTCTCCAATCCTTTTGAGCAATACTTCCTATATACCTATAGGCATACGTACTACCAAAAGTGACTTTAATCTCCATAATTTCACCCTGTTTTAAACCAATATTTTGAGCAAATACGGGAATATTCGGTAAAAGTTCAATTAAACCATTGGCTAAAACATCTTGCCCCCTATAGTATTGAATATTTTTATCATCCAATTGAAGATTCCAATTATCATAAACATTAAAGTTTAAATTTTTATATGTTTTTCGAATATTATCAACAACTGCAATCGTATCTTCTTTTGTAGATAATACAACCAAAGCATTTTGATATAAAACTTTATTTAATACAAAAGAGAGTTTAGAATAACTCGTTGGATCAAATTTATAAAACGTAAAATTTGATGGTATATTATCTTCTAAAATATTGTCATCAGTGTATATAATATCGTATTGATTAAAGTTATTATTTAAGTCAATCATTCTTTTTAATAGATGTTTTGCAATATGCCCATCTAGTATAACTAGTACATTTTTCATAAGCACATTATAGCTAGTTTATGGTAAAATACTTACATTATAAGGATATTGATGGAAACAGAAATTAGAAAACTACCTAAAAAAACTGTCTTTTTGATGATTACTTTATCTGTACTTGGAATACTATGGTATTTTTTAGTTGCAAATGGTCAAGCAAATAAAGTAACCAAAATTCTGCATAAGTTAGGATATGATAAAGTTCGTGATGTAAGAGTCTATGCAAATCATCAATTTATCAGAGATGATATAAATGTAAAAGGTTACAAATATACAGTAAGTTTTACAAATTTAAAAACGAATGAAAATTGTAAAGGTTTTGTTTTAAAAGATTTTAAAGCAAATGTTGACAAAGATTTATTATGCACAAAAAGAAACTAGGAATTAAATAATATGAGTTTAAAAAATAAGATAAATTATTCAATATGGTGTGATTTTATAGAAAGAGATTTTTTAGAAAATAAATTTCAAGATTTAATAAAAGATAAAATAATATATGGTGCTACAAGCAACCCTGCAATATTTGAACAATCCATTACATCATCAGAAGCATATAAACAACAAATTAATATGTTACAAGCTAATGAAACAAAAAAAATATATGAAGAGTTAGCAATAACAGATATTAAAAGAGCTGCTCAAATTCTAAAACCACTTTACGATTTAGATGCAAATGATGGTTTTATTTCATTAGAAGTTGATCCCACTTTATGTGATGATACCAATGAAACTGTAAAAGAAGGTATTCGATTACATAAACAAATTGATTACAATAATATCATGATAAAAGTACCTGCAACGCAAGCTGGTTATCTAGCAATGGAAGAGTTAACAGCATTAGGGATAAATGTAAATGCAACTCTAATTTTTTCTAAAGAACAAGCTATAAAATGTGCAGAAGCATTAAATAATGGTATTTTGAAAAGTGGAAAAGATACAAAAGGTGTTATCTCTATATTTGTAAGTAGATTTGATAGAACCTTAGATAACGTAATGGAAAGTAAAAAATTAGAAACTGGAAAAGTTGGAATAATGAATGCAGTTAAATGTTATCATGAGGTAGAGAAATTTAATAACAATAACATCAGAACATTATTTGCAAGTACAGGTGTAAAAGGTGATAATTTGAATCCAAGTTATTATGTAGATAATTTAATTTACAAAAATACTATAAATACTGCACCATTAGCAACTATAAAAGCATGGATAGAAAATGGTTCAAAAAACCCTTCTAAAATTATAGATGAAAAAGAGTGTGATTTATATTTTAAAGAGTTATCTAAAAAAAATGTAAATATTGACCAAGTTGCAAAACAATTATTAGAAGAAGGTTTAAATGCATTTAAATTATCTTTCGAAGAATTATTAAAAAAAGTAAAAATATAAAGGAACTACAATGAGTAAAATTTGGACACCAAATAGCTGGAGAGATTTACCAATCAAACAGCAACCTATCTACCAAGATATGAAAAAAGTAAAAAAAGTGGAAAAAGAGCTATCATCATATCCTCCTTTAATATTTGCAGAAGAAGCCAGACAACTAAAAGCACAATTAGCTAATGTAGCTAATGGAAATGCTTTTTTACTTCAAGGTGGAGACTGCGCTGAAAGCTTTAAAGCATTTAATGCAAATAATATAAAATCTTTATTTCAAGTGATGATGCAAATGGCAGTAGTGATGACATTTAGTGCAGGAAAACCTGTAGTAAAAGTAGGAAGAATTGCAGGACAATTTGCAAAACCAAGAAGTAGTGATTTTGAAACAATAGATGGGGTTCAATACCCAAGTTATAGAGGTGATATTGTAAATGATATTGCAGCAGATTTAAAATCAAGAACTCCAAACCCTAAAAAGCTTTTAAAGGCTTATAATCAAAGCGCAGCAACATTAAATCTTTTAAGAGCATTTGCAAGAGGTGGTATGGCTGATTTAAATAAAGTACACTCTTGGAATCTTAACTATATGAAAGATCATACTTTAGGTGAAAAATATGAAGAGTTAGCATCAAAAATTAGTGAGAGTTTAAAATTTATGGAAGCATGTGGAATTAACTCTTCAAATACTCCTACACTAAATCAAACTACTTTATATACTTCTCATGAAGCACTATTACTTAACTATGAAGAAGCAATGACTAGAAAAGATAGTCTTACAGGTGATTGGTATGATTGTAGTGCACACATGCTTTGGATAGGTGATAGAACAAGAGGATTAGATGAAGCTCATATAGAGTATTTTAGAGGTATTAAAAATCCTATAGGATGTAAAGTAGGTCCATCGATGAAAGAAGATGAACTTATTAAACTTATAGATAAACTAAACCCTGAAAATGAAGCAGGAAGATTAAATCTTATTGTAAGAATGGGTGCAAATAATATTGCAGAAAAATTCCCCAAATTACTTAAAAAAGTAGAATCTGAAGGGAAAAAAGTTGTTTGGTCATCAGATCCTATGCATGGGAATGTTGAAAAAGCTGATAACGGATATAAAACAAGAGATTTTGATAATATTTTAGGGGAAGTAAAACAATTTTTCCAAATTCATAAAGCTCAAGGAAGCATTGCAGGTGGAATCCATTTAGAGATGACTGGACAAGATGTAACAGAGTGTACAGGAAGTAAAAGTAGTAATATAACTACAAACGATTTAACAAGTAGGTACCATACACAATGTGATCCAAGGCTTAATGCAGATCAATCATTAGAATTAGCGTTTATGATTGCAGAAACTATGAAAGAAGCATAAAATTACATAATTTTATACTTTCAATTATAAAAAAAGGTTATCACTTGTGATAACCTTTTTTTTATTTACTTAAATTTTAAACATCTAAATGTTCTACATCCTTGGCATGATCCTCTATATATTTTCTTCTAGGTTCTACTTCATCACCCATAAATAAAGTAAATGTCTCACTAGCTACTTCAGCATCTTCTACAGTAACTTTTAATAACCTTCTATTTTCAGGTATCATAGTTGTTTCCCAAAGTTGTTCTGGATTCATCTCTCCTAAACCTTTATATCTTTGAATATAAGCACCTTTTTTAGCACTCTCTTCAATCTCTTCAAGATATTCAATCATATCTCTACCTTCAAAAATCGAAGTATCTCTATCTAATATTTTTTTATAAAGATATGTAGCTTCAGCAAAATAAGGACTTGCAAATAACTCATCATCAATCACAAGCTCTTCTAACCCTTCACCAGTTTGAACAAATAAATGAATAGATTCATCGCTAATAGTTTTCGTTAATATGTTATATCCAGCTTGTGCTATATATTTTTCTATCTCTATAAATAATTTTTCATTATCTAAGCCAACTAAAGTATCATTTTCAATAATATATTTAATTACATCAACTAATGAATATCTTTTTTCAATATTTTCTAACATTCCTCTATAAGCAGAAACGATTTTAAACATATCAAGTAAATCATTATGTCCCATACCTTCAAATTGAAAATTTCCTAAACCATTTTCAATTAAAAAGTTACTCAAAGCATTATTATCTTTTAAATAAGTTTCATTTTTCCCTTTTCTATATAGGTATAATGGTGGCTGAGCTATATATAAGTACCCTTTATCAATAATAGGTCTTAAAAATCTAAAGAAAAAAGTTAATAATAAAGTTTGAATATGGCTACCATCGACATCAGCATCCGTCATAATAATAACTTTATGGTATCTTACTTTTTCTTCATTAAAGTCTTCACCAATTCCACAACCCATAGCAGTAATCATATTTTTAATCTCTTCAGATTTTAAAATCTTATCTAATCTAGCTTTTTCAACATTTAAAATCTTCCCTTTAAGTGGTAAAATAGCTTGATACACTCTGTCTCTACCTTGTTTAGCAGAACCACCAGCAGAATCCCCTTCCACTAAGTAAAGTTCAGCTATTTCTGGATCTTTTGTTTGACAGTTAGCAAGTTTACCTGGAAGTGTTCCCACAGACATACTATCTGTTTTTCTAGTTAGTTCTCTAGCTTTTTTAGCTGCTTCACGTCCACGAGCTGCCATTAAAGATTTTTCCATTACTAGTTTTGCTTGTGCTGGATTTTCCTCAAGATATTTACTTAACATCTCAAAAGTCAATTTTTGACAAATAGGTTTAACATAAGATGAACCTAATTTTCCTTTTGTTTGACCTTCAAATTGTGGTTCAGGAACCCTAACACTTACAACAGCAACTAAACCTTCTCTAGTATCATTACCATCAAGTTTTGCATCTTTATCTTTTGCATTTGCATTTGCTTTTAAATAATTTCTTATAGCACGTGTTAAACCATCTCTAAAACCAGCCTCATGTGTACCACCATCTGCTGTATTAATATTATTAACAAAAGATTTTACATTTCCTGTGTATGTATCATTATACATTAAAGCAATATCAACTTCAACACCATCTTCTTTTGCACTAAATGATATAGAATCAGTTATTGATTTAGATTTATTTGTATCTTCTACAAACTGTTTTATCCCACCTTCAAAATGAAAAACTTCTTTTTTTCCATCTCTTTGATCAGCTAATTCTATTGTAATTGTAGGATTTAAATAGGCAACTTCTTTAAATCTTTTTGCAAGAATTTCATATTTATATTCTGTTACTTCAAAAATAGATGCATCTGGTTGAAACTCTATAGTTGTACCAGTTTTTTTTGTAGTTCCAATTACCTCTAACTGTTTATCAAATTTTCCCTCTGCAAACTCTTGATAATGAATCTCTCCACCTCTATGAATAGTCATTTTAAGATCAGAAGAAAGAGCATTTACAACAGATACACCAACTCCATGCAGTCCACCAGAAACTTGGTAGGTGTCTTTATCAAATTTACCCCCAGCATGTAAAACTGTAAGTGCAACAGTAGCAGCACTTATTTTTTCAACAGGATGTATATCAGTTGGAATTCCTCTAGCATTATCAGATACTATAATTGAATTTGATTTAGTAATCGTTACTTTAATAGTATCACAAAAGCCAGCCATCGCTTCATCAATAGAGTTATCAACAACTTCGTAAACCATATGATGAAGACCATTTTCATTAGTATCACCAATATACATACCTGGTCTTTTTCTTACAGCTTCAAGTCCTTTAAGGACTTTAATATTACTAGCTCCGTATTCTTTTTTTTCAGTTTCTGTACTCATTTATGTCCTTACTTATCTAATACTATTGGCATTACAATAGTAATAAAATTATTATCTTCTAAATAAAATGGTAAATTTGATTCATTAAACCCTATATTTATATTTTCATTTGTAGTACTACTTAAAAAATCTAAAATATATTTACTATTCACTGCTATGTAAAAAGATTCTTCAATATTTAATTGCACATCAATTTGTGTTTTTGATTCACTATCATCATCTAATGATTCAAAAATAATACTATCTTGATTAAAAGTCATTTTAATTTTAGATTCTATTGAAGTAACTAGTTTAATAGCTTCTATTAAAAGTGCTTTTGATAAAGGGAAATTATATTTTAAACTATTAGGGATAATTCTTTCATAATCAGGAAATCGACCATTAATTAATTTAGTAAAAAATGTATAGTTATTATTAGAAACTACTAAATAAGTATCATCATATTTAATACTAGCTTCATCTAAAAATAATTTTTGTATCTCTATAATAGCTTTTTTAGGAATAATAATTTGCGATTCTTCATTTGAAATATTTTCTAAATTTGAAACAGCTAATCTTCGAGTATCTGTAGCAACAAAATTAATTTTTTGAGATTTTATATCTATTAATGCACCATTTAATTCAAACTTAGGATTGTTATTATCAATTGATGGTGTAATTTTTCTAATAGAGTTTATTAAATTAATAGTATTTATATTTAAAGATTTTAAATTATCTAGTTTTACAAAATCTGGGTATTCATTGGCATTATACATAGGTAATTTAAAGTTTGATCTTTTTTGTTTAATATTTAAATTATTATCTATTACTTCAAAAATAATATCTTCATCTTTTAATCTTCTAATAATATTTAATAAATTACTTCCATTAACTGTTGATTTACCATCAATAATATCTGTAATATTTGTTACAATAGCTTCACAGCCCATTTCATAATCAGTTGATTTTATAATTAAATTAGTATTTAATACTTCCATGTAAATATGAGAAGTAATAGAACTAGAATCTTTTTTATTTAAAAATGGTTGCATAGAAGAAACAATATTTTCAATGATGTTTTTAGATATCGTAAATTTCATTTTTTTCCTTTTCTCTATTATTTATATTTAATAAATAAGTAGTAGTATTAGTAGTTGACGTGAATAGATGAAAACAACCAACAAAGCCAATATTTAAAACAAATAAAGTGTTTTTAAATTTTAAAAGTTGTTCACATCTATTCACATAAAGCTAAAAATTTTTACTACTAATAATCCTTATTTATAATTTTATTTTTTAGATTTTCAAGTTTTAATCTAAAGTTTTCATCTTTTTCTATAAGCTCATTGGCTTTTGAAATATTTTTCGAAACAGAAGAGTGATCTTTCATCCCTAAAAACTTTGCAATATCTGGCATAGAGTTATGTGTAAGCTCACGTGCAAGGTAAATTACTGTTCTTCTACCATCAACTACATTTTTTGTTCTTTTTGTTGATTTTAAATCAGATGGTTTAATATTTAATTCATTTGAAACTATGTTTATAATATCTATTAGTTTGATATTTTCCTTTGTTTCTTTAATTTGGTCTTTTAAAACTCTTTGTACAAGTTCTATATTTATATCTACACCTAATAAATTAGCATTTGCATTTATTTGGATAAGTACCCCTTCAATTTCTCTTACGGAGTTTCCTAGGTTTGTTGCAATATATTGAACAATATCTTTTGTTAAGACAATACCATTTAATTCACTCTTTTTTTCAATTATCAGTATTTTTGTTTCAAGTTCAGGAAGATTAATATGTGCTTTTAAACCATGCTCAAATCTACTTTTAATACGATCTTCTAAACCTGCTATTTGTGAAGGCAATCTATCACTTGTAAGGACTATTTGTTTATTTGCATTTTTAAGTTCATTAAAAGTGTGAAAAAATTCCTCTTGCGTTGTTTCCTTTCCTGTAAGGAACTGTACATCATCGATAAGTAATAAGTCACATTTTCTATATTTTGATTTAAAATGTTCTAAATTTTTATTTTTCATTGAAAATAAAAAATCATTCATAAACTGTTCAATAGTTACATAAATTACGTTTTTATCTTTAGAAACTGCATCATTACCAATAGCTTGGAGTAAATGTGTTTTTCCTAAACCAGTGCCACCATAGATAAACAATGGGTTGTATTGTGTTCCTGGTTTATCAGCTACTGCTTTACTTGAGTTATAAGCCATCTCATTTGATTTACCAACAATAAATGAGTCAAATGTAAAAGATTGGTTTAATATGGTGCTATCTGAATTACTACTAGACTGTTGTTCATCAATAATAGCTTTTTTTGTACGTCTTCTTTCCCCTGTGATAATAATCTCTATAGAAGGTTTTATATTTGTTTCTTTTTCAAATATTTCTTGTAAAATTGTGGTGTATTTTGTTTTTATAAAACTAGCAATAAATTTATTATTTACTTCAAATACTGCTAACTCTTCACTTGAGCTAGTTTTTTTGTATACAAGTTGTTTTAATACATTATCAAAGTCATTTTTTGATACTTCACTCTCTAATGCCAATAATATATCTTTTGTTGTCAACTTGTTTTTTCCTAATTATTTTCTTAATATATATTATTATATCTAAAATATGTTAATATTGTCAAAATTATATAATTATATGTGAATAAACTATGAATTATATGTGATAAGGTGTGAATTACTTGAAAATATTAGGAATAGATCCAGGCACAATCAACTGTGGTTACGCCATTGTTGAGAATTGTGCCAATGTGAAAAGTCTAAAGAAGCCAAAGTTGGTAGAAGCGGGACTAATTAAGATAAAAAGCCGGAATTTGCAGGAACAAATCCTTGAAATGGTTGAAGCGATTGATTTGATTTTAGGGAGTCATAAAATTGATGAAGTAGCAATTGAAGATATGTTTTATGCTTTTAATCCTAAGTCAGTTATAAAGCTTGCTCAGTTTAGAGGTGCTATAAGTTTAAAGATATTATTAGAAATAGGTAATTTTAGCGAGTATACACCACTACAAGTAAAAAAAGCTGTTACAGGTAATGGTAAGTCTTCTAAAGAGCAAGTTGCCTTTATGGTGAAAAGATTGTTGGGAATTAAACAAGAGATAAAACCTCTTGATATTACAGATGCGATTGCTGTAGCATTAACACATTTTCAAAGAGTATCTCTAAGATAGTATATATTTATAGTCATAAAAAAAGGGTTGAAATTATATTTCAACCCTTTTTTAGATTATGTGAAAAATAACCATTAATCGCAGTGTCCACCACCACAACAACCGCCATTACTTTCTTTAGCTTTTGCTTCAGCTTCTTTTTTAGCTGTATGAGCTTGACCTTCAGTACTACAAGCACTTACGCCTGCAGGCATATTTGGTTGAATTGCTTCATTTCCAATTGTACCTTCAGAGTGAGACTGTACTATATTTTCCCATAACATTTCAGCTGCTTTAAGATATTTTTTACCACTTACACTATCTGGATAATAGTATACTACAGGTTTACCTTCATCTCCACCAACTCTAATAGATGGTTCGATTGGGATATTTGCTATTACTTTTGTGTTATATTCATTAGCAAGTTCATCACAGGTACCTTGTCCAAAAATATCACTTTGAGTATCACAAGATGGACAAACAAAACCAGACATATTTTCAACAATTCCAGCTACAGGAATATGTAATTTTTTAAACATATCTAAACTTCTTTTAGAATCATCAAGTGCAACATGCTGTGGAGTTGTTACATTTACTCCAGCAGCAACAGGTACACTTTGAGCAAGAGTTAATTGTGCATCACCAGTTCCTGGTGGCATATCGATAACTAAACAGTCTAATTCACCCCACGCAATATCTTGAAGTAGTTGAGTAATAGCCTTCATAACCATAGCACCACGCCACATTAAAGCTTGTCCTTGATCAATAAGTGAACCCATTGACATTATTTCAATACCATAGGCATTGAATGGGATTACTTTATTTCCAACGATTTCTGGTTTTTCATTTTCTAAACCAACCATACGTGGAATATTTGGACCATAAATATCTGCATCAAGTAAACCTACTTTTTTCCCTTGCATTGCAAGAGCAACAGCTAGATTAACAGATGTAGTTGATTTTCCAACTCCACCTTTTCCTGAACTCACCATTATAAAATTTTTTACTTGAGGTGCTATATTTTTTCCACTTTGAGAATTACTTTGTTGTTTAGGTGCAGTTGGTTTAGTGATTATTGTTTGAATAGTATTTAAGCCTAAAGTTTTTAACTCTTTAGTGATACTTTCTTTTATTTCAGATTCTACTTCTGGTGCAGTTGAAGTGATATCTACAGTTACAGTTACATCATTTCCATTTAAATCTACATCTTTTACAAATCCAAAATCAACAATAGATTTACTAAAACCTGGATATACAACAGATTTTAATTTTTCATTAATATCAGCAATAGTTGCCATAATTTTCCTTTATTTTTATTATCAGTGTATGTTATTTAAATAAGATAAAAATACTCTTATTTAAAATAACTTATTAGAAAATTATATTTATTACTAATTTTCTTCTAATTCTGGATGATTAGAAACAATCTCTCTTGTAATTTTATATGAACAAAATTTAGGTCCACACATAGAACAAAATTCTGCTTCTTTAAATACTTCTTGAGGTAAAGTTTCATCGTGATATTCTTTTGCTCTATCACCATCTAAAGCTAATTCAAATTGTTTATTCCAATCAAAGTTATATCTCGCATCAGACATAGCATCATCTACATCTGTAGCATTTTTTCTACCTCTTGCTATATCAGCAGCATGAGCAGCAATTTTGTATGCTATGATACCTTCTCTAACATCTTCTGCATTTGGTAAACCTAAATGTTCTTTTGGTGTTACATAACAAAGCATACTACAACCATGCCATCCACCAACAGCTGCCCCAATAGCAGATGAAATATGATCATATCCAGCAGCGATATCAGTAACTAATGGTCCAAGAATATAAAATGGAGCCTCATGACAATATTCTCTTTCTAGTTTCATATTTCTTTCGATTTCATTGATTGGAACGTGTCCTGGACCTTCAATCATAACTTGAACATCTTTTTCCCAAGCTTTAAGTGTAAGTTCCCCAAGAACTTTTAACTCATTTAATTGTGCAGGATCTGATGCATCAGCTAAACAACCTGGTCTTAAACTATCACCTAAAGATAAAGATACATCATATTTAGCACATATATCTAAGATATCATCAAATGCTTCATAAAATGGATTTTCTTTATGGTAGTGCATCATCCAAGAAGCCATTAAAGAACCACCTCTTGAAACGATACCCATTTTTCTTTGTGCAATTAAAGGCATATTTTCAAGTAAAAAACCAGCATGAATAGTAAAGTAACTTACCCCTTGTTGTGCTTGTTTTTCTAAAGTTTTTAACATTACTTCAATATTTAAATTATTGATATCATTTCCACAGTCATGGATGATTTGATAAATAGGAACAGTTCCAATTGGAACTGTAGAGTGTTCTATTACAGCTTCTCTAATAGAATCTAAATCTCCACCAGTTGATAAATCCATGATAGTATCTGCACCATATTTTAAACATACATCAACTTTATCAATCTCACCTTGGATATCACTAGCTAACGCAGATGAACCAATATTTGCATTGATCTTACATTTACTTGCAATTCCTATTGCCATTGGTTTTTGGTTAACATGATTTATATTTGCAGGGATGATTAATCTTCCACGTTCAATCTCACTTCTGATTAATTCTGGACTTAAATTTTCTTCTTTGGCTACGTATTCCATCTCTTCAGTGATACGCCCTTGTTTTGCGTAATACATTTGAGTTCTTACAGTATCATCTTTATATTTATCTAACCAATCTCTCATAGTATATAGTTCCTATATTATTAATTTATTTATTTTCACGATTATATCTAAGTTTTATTTACTTTTTCTTATATGGGATACTTAATAAATGGAAGTAAATAAAGAGTTTTTTTGAATAAAAAAAGGAGAGACTTTAAAATCTCTCCTTTTTAATATTTTATAAGTTTTACTTATTTACTACAGTGTGCAGCTTTAAACATACCAAATTTCTTTTTAGTACCTTTTTTATCTTTTTTCTTAGAGTAACCAGTAACAATAGGATTACACTCATCAATCCAGCTGTACATATCATATACTTTAACTGTATCAAATCCCATTTTTCTAAAAGTTTGAGCTTCAATTGATGCTCTTGAAGCAGAGTTACAAACAACAATTAAATTCTTTTTAACAAAGTTATCGTTGTCATCTAAAACAATATTTTCTAATGCTTTTTCTGGTGATTGTCTACCAACTCTGAAGCTTCCTTTTATACTTGCAGCTGTCCACTCTTCTAATTTTCGAACATCCACAACAGCCCAATCTTTTGATTTTAATGCCATTTTAACTTCTTCTAAAGTTGCAAAATTTCCAGCTTTCTTTTCTTGTGTTCTAATCTCTTTAGCTAATTGTTTATAAGGTATAAATTCTGCAGCAGTTGCAGCACTTGCCAATAAAGTTGTAGCTAGTAATAGATTTGTAAATTTCATGATTTAATCCCTTGTAGTTTAGTAGGGATTAGTATAACTTATATTTCTTAATTATTAATTAAATACTCTACTAATTTAGTAAAGTTTAGAAAATAAAAAAGGGGAAAATGAATCAACATTTTCCCCTTTTTATAGTAATATTTAAAAATTAAATATTATAAAGAATCTTCATGAGAAGCTAAATATTCAGCAACACCAGCAGTGTCAGCTTTCATACCATCATCACCTTTAACCCAACCAGCTGGACAAACTTCACCATTTTCATTTGTAAAAATCATTGTGTCTACCATTCTGATCATCTCATCAATGTTTCTTCCTAATGGTAAGTCATTAATTACTGCATGTCTGATTGTACCATCAGCATCAATTAGGAATGATCCTCTTAAAGCTACAGCATCGTCAAGTAATACATCGTAAGCTCTCGCAATATCTTTTGTTAAGTCAGCAACTAAAGGCATTTTAACTCTTCCGATACCACCTTCGTTAACTGGAGTTTCTCTCCAAGCAAAGTGTGAGAATTGTGAATCAACAGAAACACCAATAACATTAACACCTCTTTCTTTGAAATCTTCTACTCTTTTAGAGAATGCAATAATTTCTGAAGGACATACAAAAGTAAAGTCTAGTGGATAAAAGAATAACACTGTACCTTTTTCACCAAAGTTTTCTGATAATTTAAAATCTTCAACGATTTGACCGTCTGCTAATACAGTTGTTGCTGTAAAATCTGGAGCTTGTTTTGTTACTAACATTTTTAATTCCTTGTTTTGTTTTAAGATGAAGAATTCTAACATAAAAAAATTAATTTATCAAAATATTAAATAATAAACTTTTTCTTTTAAGCTGTAGTTAATAATATATATTATCATATAATAAAATTTATCCTTTAACTACACAATTTCTTCCATTGTCTTTTGCTTTAAACAAAGCATTGTCAGCTTTTTCGAAAAAATATTTTTTTGTCTCATTTTGCTTATAAGTAGCAACACCAAAACTAGCTGTAATTTTTTGTTCCGTAGAATCAAATTTTTTTTCTATTATTTTTCTTAATTTCTCTGCTAATAAAAAGGCATTTTTTAGGGAAGTATGTGGAAGTAAAATAACAAACTCTTCTCCACCCCATCGAGCTAAAATGTCATCTTCTCTTATATTACTTTTTAAAATTTCTGAAAATTTTACAAGTACTTCATCTCCTTTATTATGTCCAAAAGTGTCATTTATTTTTTTGAAATAATCAATATCTAATAAAATAAGACCAAATTCTTGATTATATCTTTGAGCAGTTTTTATTTTTGATTCTAATGATTTATCAAAAAATTCTCTATTATATATGTTTGTTAAAGTATCATGTGTTGAGATATATTCAAGTTTTTTAGTGTTTGTAATATTTTCCCTATAAGATGCATATCCTATTTTTTCACCGTTATCATCAAACATAGGATCAATTACAATTTTAATCCAAAAGGCTTCTTTATTTTTAGAGAAGTTTTTTAATTCCCCTTCAAATTTTTCATTTTTTTCTAATGTTTCCCACATATTTTTATAAAAACTATCAGGTGTATTTGGATCCCTAAATATACTGTGGCATTTTCCTATAAGTTCCTCTTCTTTATATCCTGATAATATTTCAAAAGCTTTTGAAACTGATGTGATTTTTGCATCTTTGTCTGATGTGGTATATAAAACTGATTGACTTATTATATTTTGTAATCTTTGTAATTCATTGAATTTTTTATGCACTAATTCAGCAGAGTTAAAATTTTTCATAATTATTTTATACCTTTATATATATTTGTTACATCATTTCGTAACGCTATTAGTTCCATTATATTATTCTCCTCATCTAAAATTGGCATTATTGATGTTTGTACAATATAAGTTTGATTATTTTTCTTTTTATTTTTTAAAATACCATGCCAAGTTTTTTTTTCTTTTATAACACAATTCCATAACTCTTTAAATAGAGTATTTGAAGTATCTGGATGACGAATAATATTATGCTTTTTACCTATTAATTCTTCTCTTGAATATCCTGATATATCACAGAAAATATCATTTACATAGGTTATTTTTCCATCCTTATCTGTTTTTGAGACGATTGCTGATTTATCTACAATTGTTTTATACGATTCAATGAGTTCTTTTTGTTGAATAAGTTCTCCAATTAATTTAGAGTGTTCTATGATTTGTCCCACTTTTATAATAAACTCTTCTGCAAAAATAGGTTTTCGTAAAGATTCTGCTGCTCCTTTATTGTAGGCCTCTCTTACTACTTCATAGGTTCTATTTGTATCTGTTAACATTATAAATGATATAGATTTATCAATTTTTGATTTTATGTCATATAAAAAATCAAAATTATTTTCTATATTCATATCTAGTAATACTAAAGAAAAATGTTTTGTTTTAATAAGTTCTTTTGCATGTGATAAGTCATTTAATGTACTTACATTAAAATTTCTAGGTTGTAATAAGTCTTTTATTTGCTCACAAATACGTTTTGACTTATCAATAACCAATATATTGTTAAATTTTGTATTTGTTTCAACTTTAATAATACTATTATAAATATTGTATGCTAAATAACTTATATCATCAGTATCTGTTATATAGTCTATTATCCCTTTAAAATAAAGGTATTCTTTATAGTGAATATCTTGTTCTTTTGAAAGTATAATAAATTTTATGTCATTAGTATCTCTTATAAAATCTATACTTTCTCCATCTGGTAAATTTAAATCTGAAATGATGTAATCATAAGGTTCAACTTCTAATAGTGTAGTTGCATTTTCAAGTGTATAACAGTTTTCACATTGAAGTCCTAGTTTTTCAAGTTGAAATTTTAATAAATCACTCTTTTTTTTGTTTCCCTTTAATATAAGAACTTTAATATCTATTCTTATAGATTCTTCAAGTAAAAATTTATTGACATCATCATTTCGTGTATAGTAGTTGATTTTATATCCTATACCACTTTTGTTTTCAATAATAGTAGAATATGTTTTTTTTCTAATCCGTCTAATAACAGTTCTTAATGTATCGATAGAAGTTATACCATCTTTACTTATAATTTTTTGTAAAGATAAAGTAGGAACAAATCTCCCCTTTACTTTTAATAGCTCAGTTACTAAAATAATCTCTTGTGATGTTAAAGAGATCGTATCATTATTGTGAATAATCTTATTTTCGTTAAAATAAAATTCATTACCTAAATGAATCAGTTCATTTTTCTGTTCATTTTTCTGTTCATTTTTTAAAGATAACAATTGTTTAACAGAATTTTCTAATTCATTTAAAGCTTGTTTTTTAAAAAATAGTTTATCTATTTTGAGTTCGATAGCATTTAGAAAAATTTCACTATTTTCACTACTTGTTAAGACTATAATTTTTAAATCTTTATTTTTAAGTTTGAGTTTTTTTAAAAATTTAAATGAGTTTATCCCTTCAATATGTGAATCAATAATTATAAGGTCAGGTTTATTTTTTGAGTAAGATATGAACCCATCATTAATCGAAGTACAAAATTTGACACTAAAATTATGATTGATTAAAGTTTCTATTAAATGTGAAGCATAATCTTTCTGAGAATCAATATATAAAATTTCTGTATGAGACATTTAGAACCTTTCTTAACTATAATATTATCAAAAATAAATGAATAAATAATGAAAACATAGCTTATTAAAATTTTAAGTATAAAAACTAATGGATAATAATTATCTTATAATAAATTATTTTATAATTTTTTTGAGTATAATTAATAATGAAAAATTACACAGAAATATTAAGAAGTTATAATTTAAAAGCAACACCACAAAGACTAGTAATAATAGAGTCTGTTGATAAGTATGGACATATAAATATAGACAAGCTTTATGAAGAAGTTAAAAATACGTTTAGTTCAATATCACTGGCTACAATTTATAAAAATATCAATTCAATGATCAAAAATACATTATTGCAAGAAGTAAAAATACCAAATGAAAAATCAGTTTATGAAATGATAAAAGAGCAACATTCTCATTTAGTGTGTAAAAATTGTGGTATTGTTATGGATATTACAGTTGATACAACAAGAATAGTAGAGGATATATCGGAAGATTACAAGTTTACGATAGATAAAAGTGATTTAATATTTTCAGGTACTTGTAAAAACTGTTCTTAATTATAAAATAGCTTTCATAAGTATTTTTTAGATAAAATCTAAGCATGATAGTATATGGAAAACAAATAGTATTTTATATTTTGGAAAAACATCCAAAAATGATAAAACAGATCTTTTTAACAAAAGAGATAGATAAAAAACTTTTTAATAAGTTTATGGATGTTGGGGCAAAAATAGTTCGTCCTGACAATAAAAAAGCACAAGCACTAGCAAAAGGTGGAAATCATCAAGGGTTTTTACTCGACATAGACGAATTTGAATTTGCACATATGAAAGATGTAAAAAAGAGTGATTTTGTAGTTGTTCTGGATGGTTTAAGTGATGTAGGAAATATAGGGGCGATCGTACGAAGCTGTTATGCTATGGGTGTTGATTCAGTTATCATCTCTGGGCTAAAAAACTTTTATGCAGCACCAATTGTTCGTACAAGTTCTGGAGCTATGTTAGATATGCCAATAGCAATCTCATATAATAGTTATGATTTAGCAAATGAATTAAAACAAGTAGGCTTTTCTTTAGTTGGTGCTGATATGGATGGATATGAAGTAAAAGATATTCAAAGAGAAAAAAATCAAAAAATTGCTTTATTTTTAGGAAATGAAGGGGATGGTCTGTCTAATAAACTCAAGAAAAAACTTGATTTAAAAGTTGCTATTAATATGGAAAATGATTTTGATAGTTTAAATGTATCAGTTGCTGCTGGTATTTTAATATATGAGTTGAAATAAAATGTTAAAATTTTTTGTAGTTTTTGTATTGAGTATATTTTTTAGTGTATTTGCTAGTGCATCTATTTTGACTGAAAAAGTAGAAAATATAATAGGAACAAATAACTACAAAGTACACAATAGTTTAATTAATTTATTACTAAAAAAAGAGACAAAATATTTAGTTAATGGAAAAATAAAATATAATAAACTTTTTAAAACATTACAAAAAAATGGTCTTTTAAATCTTCGTTTAAATAAACCAAGTAATATAGAAATAGAGTTTAAAAGTGATAATAAAAGTTTTAAAGCATACAAAATATTAAATGACACGATGCAAGCACTAGGGTATAGATATTTTTTCACTAAATCGATGTCTCTTTTAGAAGAAGAAAACTTAGTCTGGAATATTATCTATAAAGCAGAATACATGCTAGACCCTGTAATGTTTTCAAAAGAATTACGAGCAAATGGGTGTCGAATTTTAAATGTTGTTAATAATGGTTCAAATAAATGGACTTATGAAATAGGTTTTAAAAATTCTGAACTAATAAATGCAATTAAAATTGATAAAAATGAAAGAGTAAGATTTCAAAAACCATTAAAAGCGTATATGTTAAAAATTACTGATGCAAAAAGTCTTCAAGTAATAAGTAGAAAACTAAATCATTGGTTTCCACATATAGTCTTTTTTGATAAAGATTTAAAAGTTTTGCAAGTGATAAAAAAAGATAGAGTTTATAAAGGGCTAAAAATACAAGTACCAAATGATACAAAATATATTAAAATTACTGATATGTATAATTTGATAAATATTAAGAGAGGACTTTCTATAATAGTAAGGTAAAAGGTAGATAAATGTTTGATGAGATAAAGTTTGATAGAGTAGAGATGTTGCCAAAATATGTGTTTGCAGAAGTGAATGATTTAAAAATGAGTGAACGTAGAGCAGGTAGTGATGTTATTGATTTTTCTATGGGAAATCCTGATGGAGATACCCCTTACCACATTAGAGAAAAACTAGTAGAATCTGCCAAAAAAACAAAAACACA